>Ga0081539_10002262_pt1 | contig 27984 bp, 23 predicted proteins | sample TabmetS4T2R2_FD_71023 | JGI IMG/M metagenome (GOLD analysis project Ga0081539, IMG submission 71023) | Tabebuia heterophylla rhizosphere microbial communities from the University of Puerto Rico - S4T2R2 | ecosystem: Host-associated > Plants > Roots > Rhizosphere ... | reverse complement strand
GCGCGCCGATGGAGATGGCGCGCCGCTTGCGCCCCTCCCCATTCCCGGACCTCTCCTCGCGGGGTCTGGGGGGCACGGCTGCCCCCCAGCGGGGAGAGCCCGAGAGGGGCAGAGCCCCTCTCGGTCCCGAACCCCCAGCCGAGGACCAACCGCCGGCCTCACGACCCCAGCGCCCACGCCACCGCCCCCCAGAGTGCCGCGCCGAGGACCGCGGCCAGCGCCAGGCGGGCGCCGGCGCCGGCGGAAAGCGCGAGCGGGTTGGGAAGCATCATGGCGTTATGATGTAACGTATCACCGCGCCTGGGCAAGGCCGGCGCGCATGGCTATCTGCCCAGGCCATGCAGCCCCGCTTCGATGCGCCGTCCCTTCCCCCCGAGAGCGAGGAGCAGCTCCGGCTGAGTCTCGCCCGGCATCGCGGCGTCGCCACCGGGCTGCTGGTCGGCATGGGCGCGCTGACCCTGCTCGCCTACCGGCTGCCCGAGGGCTATGCCACGGATCTCTTGCAGGCCTCGGCCAAGGCGGGGCTGGTGGGCGGCCTGGCCGACTGGTTCGCGGTGACCGCCCTGTTCCGCCGCCCGCTCGGCCTGCCGATCCCGCACACCGCGATCATCCCGCATCAGAAGAACCGGCTGGGCCACGGCCTCGGCCGCTTCGTCGCCAACCACGTCTTCACCGAGGCCGAGGTGGGGCGGGTGCTGGCGCGGCTGGATCTCGGCGGCATCCTGGCCGGCTTCCTCGGCGACCGGCAGGCCAGCCGGCCTGCCGCCCTGGCGGCCGCCGCCATGCTGCCGCGCCTGCTCACCAGCATGGAGGATGGGCGTGCCGGCCGCGCCTGGCGCCTGCTGGTGCCGCGGCTGGCCGGCGGCCCGGGCATGGCGGTGGTGCTGGCCCGTGCGCTGCGGGCTTTCGTCGCTGGCGGCCGCCACCGCGAGGTGTTCGATCTCGCCGTGCGCGAGATCAAGTCGCTGCTGGCCGAGAAGGAGAGCCAGCTGCGCGCCGCCATCGCCGCCCGGGTGCGCGAGGAGGGCGGCGCGCTGGTCGGCTGGCTGGCCGGCGCGACCATCGCGCGGCGCGTGCTGCACGCGCTGAACGCCGAGCTCGAGAAGGTCGAGCCCTCCGACAGCGACCTGCGCGCCGCCTTCGAAGCCTGGGTGCATCAGGAGATCGACCGGCTGGAGAACGACCCCGAGCGCGCCGCCGCGGTGGGGCGCGCCATGCGCGGCGCGCTGCGCCATCCGGCGGTGGCCGCCTGGCTCGGTGATGCCTGGTCGCGGCTGCGCGCCGCCATCGAGGCCGATGCCGCCCGTCCGGATGGCCGGGTGGTGGAGGCGATCGCCGGCGCCCTGGCCAATGCCGGCCACCTGCTCGCCGAGGACGAGACGGCGCGCCAGCGCCTCAACCGCGGCGCCGAGGGCGTGCTGATGGCGCTGCTGCCGAGCGCGCGGACGCGGCTCGCCGAGTTCATCGCCGGCGTCGTGCGCAGCTGGGACACCGCCACGGTGGTGGAGAAGATCGAGCTCCGCGTCGGCCGCGACCTGCAATATGTCCGCATGAACGGCACGCTGGTCGGCTTCCTGGTCGGCGGCGCGCTCTACGCGCTCCTGACGGGCCTGTTCGGCCGCGTCGCCTTCTGAGGCGGCGCGCGCGCCGCGCGCCGAACACGCCCTCCCCCGCGCTGGCCACCGGGCGCCCGGGCCGCCGGGCGCGCGCGATGCCCCCTCGGGCACCACCGACGCGAGCAGGCCGGCCGGTTCGCGCGTGACCGCGATTTACGCTGGCCTCGCGCTCACGTTTTCGTTATAGCACGCGCGATCGCCACACGCATGACGTGTTGTCGCGGCTCATTTCGCAGCCGGGAGCTGTCGCACCGTCACGTCAGGAAGGGTCCTCGCGCGCGCCATGGTCATGGATGGGGGGGAGCGGAAGGCGCGTTCGCGCGTCCGGACCGGCCGGGGCTGCCGCCGATGAGCGCCCCGGTCGTGAACCGCCTGCGCGGCGCGGTGCTGGAGGCCGAGGAGGCGGAGCAGGACGGCGGCTGGACGCCGGTGACCGACACGCTGGCCGGCGGCGGCCTCGCATTGCAAAGCCACGGCTTCGCGGACCGCCTCGGCTGGAGCGTCAGCTTCGCCGAGGCCGGCACCTACTATCTCGACCTGCGCGGCGCCGGCAGCGGCATGCTCGGGCAGTCGAACACCGTCTTCGTCGGGCTCGACGGCGCGGTGCTGAACTGGGAGTCCGGCTACAGCCTCGGCTATGCCTGGTCGCCCAACCAGGGCCCGACCAGGGTCGAGATCGTCAACCCCGGGACCTACACGCTCGACGTGTGGTCCGACGTCGCCGGGTTCCGGCTCGATGCGGTCAGCGTCGCCGCCGATCCCGGCTTCCGCGGCGGCGATCCCGTCGCGCAGCGCGCCCACGCCTTCACCGACAGCATCGGCGTCAACGTCCATCTCGGCTATTTCGATACGCCCTACAAGGACGTCGCCCTGGTCGCGCGCGAGCTCGACTACATCGGCGTCCACAATCTCCGCGACGGCATCACCGGCGATTGGCAGCTCGCCAACATGGACGCGCTGATCGCCGAAGGCGTGAAGTTCCTGGTGCTGGTCGGCCGGGACGACGCGACGGGGCCGGACTGGCTGATTGCGCGGCTGGAGCCGCGTGCCGCCGGCATCCTCGGCGTCGAGGGCCCGAACGAGACCGACGAGGCGGCGTGGACGGCGCACTACAAGGGCCTCTCCGGCCTCGACGCCACCTGGCGCATCCAGAAGGATCTTTATGAAGCGGTGAAATCCAGCACGGCGCTCGCCGATGTCGCGGTGGTGGCGCCGAGCCTCGGCTGGAACGCGCAGGGCGAGATCGATCCGCTCGGCGCCTATGCCGACTACGCCAACCTGCACTCCTATCCCTGGCTCGGCGCACCACCCTCGGAGGGCATGGTGGACGGACTCCAGCGCGCGCAGCTCCCGGCCGGCGACAGGCCGATCATCACCACCGAGGCCGGCTACACCAGCGCGACCGGCTACGCCTACAGCGGCGTGAGCGAGGAGATCCAGGCGCACTACCTGGTGCGCTACCTGCTCGAGAGCTATGCGAGCGGCGTCAGCCGCACCTTCCTCTATCAGCTGATGGATACCGGCTTCGATCCCTCCGGCACCAACACCGAGGACCATTTCGGCCTGTTCCGCGCCGACGGCACGCCGCGCCCCTCGGCGATCCAGCTGCACAATCTCACCACCGCGCTCGCCGACAACGGCGCGCATGCGGCGGGCTTCGCCGCGGACAGCCTGCACTACACGCTGAGCGGCATGCCGGCGACGGCCGAAGACCTGCTGCTGCAGCGGAGCGACGGCACCTTCCTGCTCGTGCTGTGGAACGATGCGGACGAGTGGAGCGCGACGGCGGAGAATTGGAGCAGCACGACGCCCCACGCGCTCGACATCCCCGATGCCGTGATCGGGCTGCAGCTCGAGGACGGCTACTCGGTGCGGCGGCTGACCGATGTGGAGAGCGGCGCCGTCACCGATCTCGCGCGGCAGCAGCAGGCGACGCTCGCCCTGCCGACCCAGGCGATCGTGGTGGAGATCGGGCGGGACGGCGGCATGCAGCGCAGCGGCACGGGCGGCGCCGACAACCTGTTCGGCACCACCGCCGCCGACACGCTCGCCGGCGGCGAGGGCGGCGACACGCTGGATGGCGGCGCCGGCGCGGACCGCATGATCGGCGGCAAGGGCGACGACGTCTATTACGTCGACGATGCCGGCGACCGCGTGACCGAAGCCGTGGAGTCCGGCACGGACGAGATCCGCGCCGCCCTCTCCTTTCGCCTGCCCGGCAATGTCGAGCGGCTGGTGCTGACCGGCGAGGCCGGCAGCGACGGCACCGGCAACACGCTCGACAACCTGATCGACGGCAATGACGGCGGCAACCGTCTGGACGGCGCCGCCGGCAGCGACACGCTGCGCGGGGCCGGCGGCGACGACCGGCTGGATGGCGGCGGCGGCAACGACCTCCTCGCAGGCGGCGCGGGCGCGGACTCGCTGAGCGGCGCCGCGGGCGCCGACACGCTCGATGGCGGCGACGGCGCCGACACGCTGCTCGGCGGCGCCGGCGCGGACATGCTGGCCGGCGGCGAGGGCGGCGACCTGCTGCTCGGCGGCCGCGGCGCCGACACGCTGGCCGGCGGCGCCGGCGCCGATCTGTTCCGCTTCCTCGCGCCGGACGAGGGCCGCGACGTCATCGTCGATTTCCTGCCCGGCACCGACGCGATCGAGGTCTCGCGCGCGGGATTTGCCGCCGGCCTCGCCAGCGGGCTGGAGCTCGGCGAGCTCGATCCCGCGCGCTTCGCCTATGACGCGGCGCAGGGCAGCGCGGCGCAATTCGTCTACCGCGCCGCCAGCGGCGCGCTGCTGTGGGACGGCAATGGCAGCGCGGCGGGCGGCGCGGTGACGATTGCGCTGCTGCTCGGCGCGCCACATCTTGCGGCCAGTGACATCCACGTGATAGCGTGACCGCAACGTAACGGGGAGGCAATCGACGAGCGAGGGCGAGCACTGCGCCCGGTGGCGCAGGCGCAATGACGTGCTGTTTACACCACCGCCTTCGCTTGCCGGGGCATGTAACGGCCCATGGATGCATCGCAGAGAGACACCATCGTCGCTTGTCCGACGACGACGCAGTGCGAGTCGGCGCAGTACAAATCGGCACAGCGCGATTCGCCACGGCGTGGTTCGGGTGCCGGCGCGTTGGAGCGCCACGCCGTTTCGCGCCGCCGTCTCGCTGCCGTCGCGGCGCTGCTGCTGATCGGCGGCTGCACGCCGGGCCGCGATCTCCCGCCGGTCGACGATCCCAGCGCCGCCGCCTATCGCTTCGGCACCGGCGATGTCATCCGCATCACCACCTTCGGCCAGCCCGACCTCACCGGCGAGTTCCGTGTCAGCGATGCGGGCTCGATCGCCTTCCCGCTGCTCGGCCCCGTGCCGGTGGCCGGCGCCACCGGCGAGCAGGTCGCGCAGCGCATCAGCGAGGATCTGCGCCGCCGCCGGCTGCTGAACGACGCCAATGTCGTCGTCGAGGTGCTGAGCTATCGCCCGGTCTTCATCCTCGGCGAGGTGAACAAGCCGGGCGAGTATCCGTACCGTCCCGGCATGACGATGCTCACCGCCGTCGCCGTCGCCGGCGGCTTCACCTATCGCGCCGTCACCGGCTACGGATCGGTCGTGCGGCTGACGCCGGACGGCGTGATCGAAGGCAAGCTCACGCGGCGCAGCCGGATCGAACCGGGCGACACCATCACCATCTTCGAACGGCGCCTCTGACGCACCACCGGCGCGTTCGATTCGCGCGATCCACTGCAATCCACTGACGCGATCGGACATCGTGCAACGCGCGCCGCGCGCGTGATGTTGCGCGATGTCATGCGCCGTGAGCGCGCAAGCGCGCGAGCGGCATCGCACTCACGCTCTTGTGGCTCGTCTGAACCGCAGCGCGCAGCGTTGTGCCGTGCAGTGTTTTGTGCGCTGCGGTAGGAGGCGGCGGCGCGATCCCGGACGAGCTCCACGACGCGTCTGTGCAACAGGAATCCAGATGATGCCACTGCGCAATCGGTGCGACCGCAGGCGGCTGCCCGCCTGCCGCGCGACCCCCGGAACCGCTTGATGGCGACGACGCTGTTCCAGATCGGCAGCGGCTGGTTTCCGGAGCGGAAGGGCGGCGCGGAGAACGTGTTCTACAATCTCTTCCGCCAGCTGCCGGGCGATGGCTTCGCGGTGCATGGCGTGGTGCCCGGATCCTCGGCGGTCGCCGCCCAGACGGCTGGGCGCATGCAAGGCTTCGCCGCCGAGGGCGTGCCCTTCCCGCAGCGCGCGCTCGCCATCCGGCGCGGCGCGCAGGAAAGCCTCGCGCATCGCCGGCCGGACCTGATCGCCTCGCATTTCGCGCTCTATGCGCTGCCGCTGTTCGACCGCGTCGCGCGCACGCCCTTCATCGTGCATTTCCACGGGCCCTGGGCGAGGGAAAGCCTCGCGGAAGGCGCGCGCAGGCTGGCAGCGCGCGCCAAGCACATGATCGAGACGATGGTGTATCGCCGCGCCGAGCGCGTGCTCGTGCTCTCGCAGGCCTTCGCGGCCATCGCCGCGCGCGACTACGGCGTGCGCGAGCAGGCGCTGCGGCTGGTGCCCGGCGGCGTCGACTGCGCGCGCTTCGACATCCCCGAGAGCCGCGCCGCGGCGCGCGCCGCGCTCGGCTGGCCCGCCGACCGCCCCTGCATCTTCACCGCGCGGCGCCTGGTGCGGCGCATGGGGCTCGATCGCCTGATCGAGGCGATGGCGATCCTGCGGCGCCGCCGCCACGATCCCGTGCTGATGATCGCCGGAAGCGGCCCGGCGCAGGAGGAGCTGGCGCAACGCGCCGCCGCGCGCGGCGTCGCCGAGGGCGTGCGCTTCCTCGGCCATGTCGCGGACGCCGAATTGCCGCTCGCCTATCGCGCCGCCGATCTCACCATCATGCCGAGCGCGCAGCTGGAAGGTTTCGGACTCGCCGCCGCCGAATCCCTCGCCGCCGGAACGCCGGTGCTGGTGACGCCGGTCGGCGGGCTGCCGGAAGTCGTCGCGGGATTGTCGGAGGCGCTGGTGCTGCCGGCGACGGATGCCGAGGCGATCGCGGAAGGGCTCGCCGCCGCGCTCGCCGCGCCGGCCACGCTTCCCGATGCCGAGGCGTGCCGTCGCCATGCGCGTGCCATGTTCGACTGGGATGTCGTCACGCACCGCGTCGCCGGGATCTATCGGGAGGTGCTGTGATGCGGCCCGTCCCGGCCTCGCCCTTCGCAACAACGCCGTGAGCCTCGGATGACCATGCGCATGATCCCCGCCGGCCCCGGACCGGAGGGCCAGGACGCCCCGTTCCTTCCCTATGGCCGCGGCAGCGCGCCGGGGGAGCAGACCCCGCTGCAGATCGCGATGCGCTACAAGTGGCGCATCCTCGCCTTCGCCTTCGCCGCCACGCTGCTCGCCTTCCTGGTCGTCAAGTCGCTGCCGGTGCGCTACGCCTCCACCGCCTCGGTGATGGTCGATGCGCGCCAGCTGCGCGTCAGCGGCGAGAGCCTGCTCAGCAACCAGACGCTCGATCTCGATCTGCTGCGCACGCGCATGGAGACGCTGCGCGCGCCGGTCATCGTGCGCCGCGTGGTCGAGGAGCTGCGCCTCAACGAGATGCCCGAGATCTGCGCCGCACTCGCCGAATCGCCGCCGCTCGGGGAACGGCTGCAAGCGGCGGTGAGCGGCGTGCCGCGCTGGCTGCAGCGCGCGCAATCGCTGTTCCAGCCCGGCATCGGCTGGCCCGAGCGGCTCGCCATCCTGACCGGCTCCGACGGGCCGGGGCGCGGTGCGGCGCCCTGCCCGGTGCCGGTGCAGGAAGCCGCGCGCTACCTGCCCAACATCGTGAGCGCCAGCAACGACAGCCGCTCCTACATCATCCGGCTGAGCGGCGAGGCCGGCGATCCCGTGCTCGCCGCGCGCATCGCCAACGCCTATGCCGCCGCCTTCGTCGACCAGCAGCGGCAGGAGAAGGACAACCTCGCCGAGCTCGCCAATGCCTGGATGACGGCGCATGTGGGGCAGCTCAGGGCGCAGATGCAGCAGAACGATGCGGCGGTCGAGCGCTACCGCTCGCAGAACAACCTCACCCAGCTGCGCGGCGAGACGATGGTGGCGCAGAGCCTCGCCGAGCTGAACTCGCAGCTCAGCGTCGCCACCAGCGAGCTCGCGCAGAAGCGCAGCCTGCTCGGCCAGGTGGAGGCGGTGTCCCGCAATGGCGGGCAGCTCGACGCCAGCGTCATCGCGCTGAGCTCGCCGCTCATCCAGCGGCTGGTCGAGCAGGAGACGCAGCTCGCCGGCCAGCTCGCCGAGATACGCTCGGGCTTGGGCGATGCGCATCCGCGCGTCTCCGCCATGAACGCGCAGCTCGGGCGGGTGCGCCAGCAGATCAGGTCGGAGGTCGGCAAGACGCTGACCGGGCTGCGCGGCGAGGTGGCGGCGCTGGAGGCGCGCCGCGCCAGCCTCGAGCGCAACGTCCAGCAGCTGCATGACCGCGTCGCCCAGCAGGGCCCGGCCGATGTGCGGCTGCGCGAGCTCGAGCGCGAGGCCGCCTCCACCCGCAACCGCTACGAGCAGATGATGACGCGGCTCGAGCAGGTGCGCGCCGAGCAGGCGCTGCAGCGCGCCGATGCGCATGTGGTGGTCGAGGCGCTGCCGCCGGAATTCCCCTCCTTCCCGCGCACCCGCATGATCGTCGCGGGCGTGTTCATGGCGTCCCTCGGCGTCGGCACCGCCGCCGCCTTCGCGCTGACCTTGTTCTCGCAGGTGTTCAAGGACGCCGACGAGCTGGAGGAGCATACCGGGCTGCGCGTGCTCGGCCTGTTCCCGACGCCGGTGCGCCGCTCGCGGCCGCAGGACGTGGTGCTCGAGCGGCCCGGCACGCCGGAGGCCGAGGCGATGCATTCGATCCTCGCCAATCTGCTCGACGGGCGCCTGCGCGTGGGCGGGCCGCTCGGGCGCATCATCATGGTCGCCTCCGCCCTGCCGAACGAGGGCAAGAGCTCCTTCTCGGTGGCGCTCGGCCGTTCCGCCGCGCAGGCCGGGCTCTCCGCCGCGGTGGTGGATTGCGATCTCCGCCGCGCCACGGTGCGCACGCTGTTCGCCGGGCTCGAACGGGCGAACGAGCCGCAGCTGCTCGCGGCGCCGGAGCAGGAAGCGGAGCCGGTCTTCGCCGACGAGCGCATCGACCGCCATTCCAGCCTGCGCGTGCTGCCCGTCGCCGCCCCGGTCGCCAACCCGCACGCCGCACTCGCCGCCGCCTCGCTGCCGCGCCTGCTCGCCCGGCTGCGCGCCGAGCACGACCTCGTCATCCTCGACACGCCGCCGGTGCTCGCGGTGTCGGATGCGCTGATCCTCGCCCCGCTCGCCGACAAGGTGGTGATGGTGGTGGGCTGGCGCTCCACCTCGCGCGCCGCCGTGCAGTCGGCGCTGAAGGCGCTGCACCGCGTCGGCGCGGAGCTCGCGGGCGCGGTGCTGTCGAAGGTCGATCTCCGCCGCTATGCGCGCAAGACGGCGTCCGATGCGCATTACGCCTATCGCTACCGCGGCTACGCGGACGGCGCCGCGCGGGCGGGCTGAATGAGCGCCGCCGCGATCGCCGCCCCGCTCGCCCTGCTCCGGCGCGTGCGCGCACGCGCCACGGTGAGCGCGGTGATGGACGTCATGGTGCTGCGCATGCTGGCGCTCGCCGGCAATGTCTGCTCCGGCCTGCTCACCGCCGCACTGCTCGGGCCCGCCGGACGCGGCGAGCAGGCGGCGCTGATCCTCGGCCCGCAGCTCCTCGCCATGGTCGCGACACTCGGCCTGCACGCCTCCTTCATCTACAACACCAAGGCGGATCCCGAGCAGGAGGGCCGCTATCTCGGCGCCGCGCTGCTGCTCGCGCCGGCGGCGGCGCTGCTCGGCATCGTCGGCTTCTGGCTCGCCCTGCCGCACTGGCTCGGCCAGTACAGCGCGGAGACCATCGCCGAGGCGCGCTGGCTCTTGTGGCTCGCGCCCTTCGGCGTGGCGACGCCGCTGCTCACCGGCGTGCTCGAGCTGCGCGGCCGCTTCCGCCTCGCCAACCGCGTGCTGTATCTGCAGAGCCTCGGCACCATCCTGCTGCTCCTGCTGCTCTGGGCTGCCGGCGCCCTGACGCCGCACAGCTCCGCCCTCGCCTATCTGCTGCCCGCCGTGCCGGTGTTCCTCTACCTGCTGCGCGTCGCGACCCGGGCGGTGCGTCCGCGGCTCGGCCTCGGCGCGCCCTATCCGCAGCGCCTGCTGCGCTACGGCTTGCGCTTCTACGGCGTGGACCTGCTCGGCACGCTCTCCAATTACATTGACCAGATGGTGATCGTGCTGGTGCTGCAGCCGGCGGCGGTCGGCGCCTATGCCGTCGCGCTCAGCCTGGCGCGCATCCTCGCCGTGCTGCAGGGCGCCGTCTCCACCGTGCTGTTCCCCTCGATCGCCGCGCGCGGCGCCGCGAGCGCGGTGGCGACCGCCGCTCTCGCGGCGCGGGTCGCGACCGCGGTGAACACCGCCGCCGCGATCGGCCTCGGCATCGTCGGCCCTCACCTCCTGCTGTGGCTCTATGGCGAGGCCTTCGCCGCCGCCATCCTCCCCTTCCAGATCCTGCTGGCCGAGACCGTGCTGTCCAACGCCGCGCGCATCCTGGCGCAGGCCTATAGCGGCAGCGGCCGGCCCGGCGTGGTCACCCTGGTCGAAAGCGCGGCGGTCGCCGTCTCGTTCGGCGCCATGCTGCTGCTGGTGCCGCGCTTCGGCCTGATCGGCGCCGCCCTCGCCATGCTGCTCGCCGGCCTGCTGCGCCTCGCCGCGGTGCTCGCCGGCTTCCGCCTGGTGCTCGGCCTCGGCCTGCCGCGGCTGGTGATCGGCCGCGCCGACCTCGCATGGGTGATGGGACGATGAGCGCGGCAAGAACCATGCCCCCGCCTCGCAGCATCGGCGTGCTGATCTGCAGCTACCGCCGGCCGGACAGCCTGGCGCGCGGCCTCGGCGCGGTCCTCGCGCAGCAGCGCAGGCCGGATGCCATCACCGTCGTCGCGCGCGAGACCGACCGCCCGACGCTCGAGCTGCTCGAGCGCTACAACAGCGGCGGCATCCCGCTCCGCATCGTGCGCGTCGGCCGGCCCGGCACGGTGCACGCGCTGAATGCCGGGCTCGACGCCAGCCACACCGACGTCATCGCGATCACCGACGACGACACCGCGCCGCATCCCGACTGGCTCGCGCGCATCCTCGCGCATTTCGTCGCCGATCCGGCGCTCGGCGGGCTCGGCGGCCGCGACCGCTGCCATGACGGCACCGGCTTCGACGACCGCGACCGCTTCGTCGTCGGCCGGCTGCAATGGTTCGGCCGCATCATCGGCAACCACCACCTCGGCGCCGGTCCACCGCAGGAGGTCCATGTGCTGAAGGGCGCCAATATGAGCTATCGCGCGCGCGCCATCGCCGGCATCCGCTTCGACGAAAGGCTGCGCGGCCAGGGTGCGCAGCCCTATGAGGACATCACCTTCTCGCTCGCCGTGCGGCGCGCCGGCTGGCGCCTGCTCTACGACCCCGCCGTGAAGGTGGACCATTACAGCGGCAAGCGCGAGGAGCCGCGGCACTACCAGGGCGTGCTGCCGGTGCGCGACGTCGAGGGCTATTTCGACTTCGCCTATAACGGCGTGGTGGCGCTGTGGGAGGAGATGCGCGGCGCGCGGCGCTACACCTTCCTGCTGTGGTCCATGCTGGTCGGCACCGGGGTCTGCCCCGGCCTCGCCCAGGCCATCCGCTATGCGCCGCGGCTCGGGCTGTGGCCCTCCTGGCATCGCTTCCTGATCGCGCAGCGCGGCATCCGCGCCGCCTGGCGCGCCCTCTCGGCGCAGGAGAGCGCGGCGATGGCGGGGCTGCCGGCGAACCTTCCCTATGCGGCGCCGCCGACACAGGGCGAGCGCTGAGCGTCCCCGAGGAGTCCGCCGGTGACCACTGGGCCGCAACGCAAGCTGCGCATCGCGATCTTCCACGCGACCCTGCCGGAGCCGGGCCGCAAGCCCGGCGGCGTGGAGGTCGCGGTGCATCGCCTCGCCAATGCGCTCACCGAGCATGCGCGCTGCGAGGTCACCGTGTTCAGCTGCGGCGCCCGGCCGCGGGACGCGCTCTATCGCCATGAGCGGATGCTGCCGCCGCGCTTCGCGCAGTCGCGCTTCCTGCGCCTGCTGGTGCTGCCGTTCCTCATGAACTTCGTGGATTTCTCGCGCTTCGACGTGCTGCACCTGCATGGCGACGACTGGTTCTTCCTCCGCCGCCGCCTGCCCACCGTGCGCACCCTGCACGGCTCGGCGCTGCAGGAGGCGCGCTTCGCCAAGACCCTGCGGCGCAAGCTGCTGCAATACGCCGTCTCGCCGCTCGAGCATCTCGCGAGCGCGCTCGCCACCATGTCGCTCGCGGTCGGCGACGAGACGCAGCGCGAATACCGCTCCCACGCCGTCATGGACAACGGGGTGGACACGCGGCTGTTCCACGCGGCGGAGAAGAGCGCGGAGCCGCTGCTCTTCTATGTCGGCACCTGGCAGGGGCGCAAACGCGGCGAGGTCGCCTACCGCACCTTCGTCGAACATGTGCGGCCGCGCTGGCCCGGCGCCCTGCTCTACATGGCCTGCGACCACGTGCCGCGCCATGACGGCGTGGTCGATGGCGGCTTCCCCGACCAGGAGACCCTGGCGCGCTGGCTCGCGCGCGCCTGGGTGTTCATCTATCCCAGCGTCTATGAAGGCTTCGGCATCCCCTATATCGAGGCGCTGGCGAGCGGCACGGCGATCGTCACCACCCGCAACAGCGGCGCCGAATACGTGCTGCGCGACGGCCAGTACGGCATCATCTGCGACGATGCCGATTTCGGCCCCGCCATCGCCCGCCTGATCGAGGACCGCGAGCTGCGCGCCGGCATGGAACGCAAGGGCGCGCATTATGCCGAGCGGTTCTCCTGGCAGCGCATCGCCGAGCGCCATGTCGAGGCCTATGGCGCGGTGCTGGAGGCGCGCTCGCGCGGCAGCCGGGTGGCGCCGGAGCTGAGGCCGGAGCAGCCCTGATGCAGCCCGTCTCCGCACGCGCCGCCACGCCGCCGCCACGGGCGATCCCGATCGCCGGCGCCGCCGCGGCGTCCGATGGAACGCTCGCCGCCGCGCTGTGGCAGGCGCTGCTGGTGCTCGCCGCGATCGCGCTCGCCGTCGCCCTGGTCCATCTCGGCCTCGCCGCCATCGCCAAGATCGTCTTCATGCTCTCGGGCCTCGCACTCGCCCTCTGGTACAGCCGCCGCTCGCCCTGGCTCTATCTCACCGTGACCCTCTGGTTCTGGACGCTGACCCCTTTCGTCCGCCGCATCATCGACTTCTCCGCCGGCTGGGACCCGACCAACATCGTGCTGGCGACGCCGCAGCTGATGACGGCGTTCATGCTCAAGGACATCCTCACCAGCCCGCATCTGCTGCGCATGCGGGAAGCGGCCTGCGGCCTGCTCTCGCTGATCCCGATGATCTACGGCCTCAGCTACACGCTGGTGCTGGGCCAGATCTTTCCCGCCATCGCCGGCGGCGCGGACTGGGTGTCGCCCTTCTTCTACTATTTCTACGTCCTCGCCCATTACCGCCGCATCCACCAGGCGGAACGCCCGATCCGCTTCTTCCTCACCCTCAACCTCATCGTCGTCGTCGGCTACGGGCTCTACCAGTACTTCGACCCGCCGCCCTGGGACGCGTTCTGGGTGGTGAGCTCGCGCATGCACTCGATCGGCGTCGCTCGGCCCTACGAGCTCCGCGTCTTCGGCACGCTGAACGCGCCCAGCCTGCTCAGCGTCTGGCTCGGCACCGCGCTGCTTCTCGCGCTGCATTTCCGCACCCGGCTCATGCTGCTGATCCTGCCGGCCACGGCGGTGCTGCTGATGATGACCCTGGTGCGCTCCTCGATCGGCAGCACCGTGCTCGGCATCCTGCTCGCGCTGCTGCTCGGCGCCGGCCGGATGCGCCGGCAGATCCTCGCCATCCTGGTCCTCGTCGTCGCCCTCGGCACCACCCTCGCGGCGATCGATTCCAATGTCGCGGAACGGCTGACGGCGCGGATGGACACGGTGAACAGCCTGGAGACCGACGACAGCGCGCTGGCGCGCATGGCGCTCTACCGCGCCGCACCCGGCCTGATCGACAGCAACCCGCTGGGCATGGGCCTCGGCGCGCTCGGCCGCGGCGCGGTCGCCTCCAACGACCTCAACAACGTCACCGTCGATTCCGGCCCGCTCGCGATCTATCTCTCGCTCGGCTGGCTGTTCGGAACGCTGCACATGTTCGGCATCGTCGTCGTGATCGGCCAGGCCATCGCGGGCTCGCGCGCCGCGCAGTCGCCGGGCGGCCTCGCCATGGCGGTCGCCGCCGCCGCCTGCGCCGCGGGGCTGCTCTTCGTCAATCTCACCGGCTTCTACGCGGCGCTGATGTGGATGTGCGCGGGCTATGGCTGCGCGATCGGCGCCGCGGCGCGCGCGGCGGGGCAGGAGCACGGCAGCTGGCCGGCCGCCGCGTCCCGCCTCGGCACGGTGCGGCCATGAGCGCGACGCGGCGCGGCCTCGCCGCCCTCGGGCTCGGGCTGCTGGCGCGCCCGGCCCTCGCCGGCAGCGAAGCCTGGCGCCCCTACGAGACGCCCGGCGTGCTCGCGAAGCTCCCCTTCGGCAGCCATTCGCATTGGCTGCAGCCCTGGCGCGAGACCGTCGCCACGCGCCCCGCCAGCGCCATCGCCGCCGGCTTCGGCGTCACCCTCGACAAGATCGAGCGGCCGGTGGACGCGCAGGCCATCGCGCTGCTCGCCCAGGCCGGCGTGCGCACGGCGCGGATCGAGATCAATTGGGGCAGCCTCGACTACGAGGAGCGGGAGTTCGCGCATCGCGACAACATCGTCGCCCTGCTGCGCGCCTGCCGCGCCGCGCGCATCCGGCCGCTGATCCTGCTCAACGCCCATCACGCCAAGCCGGCGCCGCGCCGCGATTTCACCCTGCGCAGCACCGGCGCCGCGCCCCAGGGCGCGCGCGAGCTCGACGTCAACGCGACCGAAGGCGTGACGCCCGGCCTCACCGGCATCTGCAACCTGACCGAGCCGCTCGCGCCGCAGCTCTTCGTCACCCGCGTGGAGGGACGGCGCCTGCTGCTCTCGAAGCCGCTGCCGCGCGCGGTGGCGCCGGGCGAGACGCTGGCGATGACGACGCTGCGCTACGCCCCCTTCTCCACCCCCGGCACGCCGCGCATGGAAGCGACCATCGCGGGCTGGCTGCGCTATGTCGAGAAGGTCGCCGATCTCGCCGCCGCCGCGCTCGGCACCGAAGCCGCGGCCGATCCCGGCTTCGACCTCGAGATCTGGAACGAGCTCACCTTCGGCCACCGCTTCCTCTCGATCGCCAATTACTACGAGCCGAGCCCGGAGCGGGTGGATGAGCGCGCCGTCTGGGCCGAGATCGCCAACCGCACGGCGGAGTTCGTCGCCGCGCGGCGCACGCGCTTCGCCGGCGTCGCGCTCGCCAACGGTTTTGGCAACACCGTGCCCTGGATCGCCGCCTCCCAGCAGCGGCCGGCGATCCTCGCCATCAGCAAGCATCCCTACCCCGAGCCGCGCCGCTTCCCGGAGGACGAACGCCCCACCCGCGCCCTCGACGCCGAAGGCAACCCGACGCGCTTCGTGCCGCGCTACCAGGCCTATTTCCCGGAGCACTACGCGCATGCGCTGCAGACCGAGACGCTGCTGCGCGACCTCTCCGACACGCCCAACCCGGTGCAGGGCGCGATGCATGGCCGCACCGCGCGCGGCGGCAATCCGGTGGATGTCTGGATCACCGAGATCGGCGTCGATCCGCAGGATCTCGGCATCCGCGACGCCGCAGCGGCCGAGCGGCTGAAGACGAAATTCGCGCTCCGCGCGGTGCTGTTCCATCTCGGCATCGGCGTCGGCCGCGTCTATCTCTACCGCGCCTTCGGCGACACCGCGGCCTTCGCGCTGCTGCCGCGGCCGCCGCGCGCCCTCTCGCCGGCGCTGCAGGCGCTCGGCCGCGCCATGGCCGCGCTCGGCGGCGACGGCGCCGAGACGCCGCAGCTCCGCCCGCGCAGCCTCGGCTTCGCCCTCGCCGGCGACGAGCCCGGCAGCCTGGTCTTCGAGGGCGACGGCACGCCGGGCGCGCCGGCGCTGACGAGCCGCGATTGCCTCGCCCTGCTGCCGGTGCAGCTCGGCGCCAGCCGCTTCGCGGTCATCGCCTACGTCGTCACCCGCGATGTCCGCACCGACCTCGCCGAGGAAAGCCACGCCATCCGCATCAGCGGGCTGCGCAGCACGGCGACGGTGCGCGGCTACGACCCGCTCGCCGATGCCGCGGTGCCGTCCCGCATCGAGGGGCGCGAGGACGACGCCCTCGTGCTCCGCATCGCGGTGACCGACACGCCACGCCTGCTGCTGATCGAGGAGACCGCCGCGTGACGACCCTGACCGAAGCGCCCGCCGCCACCGCTCCGGCAACGCCGTGGTCGCCCTCGCGCAGCCGCGTCGCCATGCTGCTGAGCTGCGAATCCTTCGAAGGCTTCTTCGGCGGCACCTTCGGCCTCGACCGCCGCCGCTATCTCGAGGAGTACCGCAACGACTTCGCCTGGGAGTATGGCGAGGGGCTGCGCCAGCTCGGCCACGAAGTCTTCCTCTACATCCTCTCCTACGGCCCGCCCGCGCTGCACCAGGTGAAGCCGGGGTTCTTCGTGCGCTTCCTGCCGCTGCCGCGCTGGCTGCGCGCCGCGGACGCGCCGCTCTACCGCTTGCGGCACCTGCCGCACGGCGCGCGGCTCCGCGACATGGTCGCGCATGCCGGCTACCGCGCGCCGCTCGAGGCGGCGCTCGCGCAAGACCGCATCGCGCTGTTCTACGTGCAGGAATTCTGGACCCCGCGCTTCGACATCCTGGCGCGCAGCATCCGCCTGCCGGTGATCGGCGCCGATCACGGCGCGCTGCGCGACCGCCGGATGGACCGCCGGCTGCGCGTCAGCATGCCGCGCGCCGCCATGCTGATCTGCCAGATCAGCCATGGCGTCGAGGAGGTGACGAAGCTCGGCGGCCATGCGCGCCTGATGCCGAACGGCGTCGATGCCGCGCTGTTCTCGCCGCCGCCCGCCGGCACCGTCCGGCCGAAGACCATCCTCGCGGTCGGCCGGCTGGAAGAGCCGCAGAAGCGCGTCTCCGACCTGATCGCGGCGATGCCGCTGCTGCCCGACTTCACCCTCACCATCATCGGCCGCGGCCGCGACAGCGAGCACCTGCAGCTTCTCGCCGATCGGCTCGGCGTCGCGGCGCGCGTGCATTTCGCCGGCTTCATCGGCGACCGCGCCGTGCTGCGCGAGCATTACCGGAGCTGCGGCGTCTTCGTCTCCACCTCGGCCTGGGAAGCGATGGCGCTCGTCATGCTGGAGGCGATGAGCTGCGGCGCGCCGGTGGTCGGCACCGAAATCCCGAGCTTCCAGGAGATCCTGCGCAACGGCGAGAACGGCTTCCTGGTGCCGGTGGGCGCGCCGGAACGACTCGCGCAAGCCATCCGCGCCGCGCATGAGCGCCAGGCAGCGCTCGGCGCTGCGTCGCGCGAAACCGTGCTCGAGCGCTACAACGCCGCCAAGGTCTATGCGCAGCTGTCAGAGGTGATCGAAGCGGCGGTGAAGGTCGGGGAAGGGAGATGAACTCCCTTCCCCGAACCCCATCCCTCCTTTTTTTGGCTACTTGGCGCTTGCGGCTCCCGCACTCTCAGGCGCCGCAGCGTTGTCGGGCTGAGAACGGCGTTCGCCACGCTTCCCCGGAATCAAAAAAAGGAGGTGGGGGGCTTGGGGGGCGGAGTTCACTCCGCCCCCCAATCACGCGACCTCCCGGATCACCGCGGCGACGCCGTCGCGCATGCGCCGCTCGCCGAACAGTGCCTCCGCGCGTCGCGCGCCGGCGGCGACCCGCGCCGTCGCGGCCTCCGGCGCCACGCGCACCGCGCCGATCGCCGCCGCCAGCGCCTCCGGATCCTCCGGCGGCACCAGCCAGCCTGCTTCCTCGCCCAGGATCTCCGGCGCCGCGCCCAGCGCCGTCGCGATCACCGGCGTGCGGCACAGCATCGCCTCCACCAGGGTGCGGCCGAAGGGCTCGGGGTCGATCGAGGGATGCACCACCGCATCCACCGCCCGCATCAGCGCCGGCACGTCGTCGCGATGGCCGAGGAAGCGCACGCGCTCCCCAAGGCCGAGTGCGCGCGCCTCGCGGCGCAGCGCGGCGGCGTAGTCGTCCTCGCCGAACAGCGCGTCGCCGAGGATGATCGCGCGCGCCGGGCTGCGCGCCAGCGCGCGCAGCACCACATGCTGCCCCTTCCAGGGCGAGAGCCGGCTGAACACGCCGATCAGGAAGCCGTCCGGCAGGCCGAGCCGCGCGCGCAGCGCCGCGCGGTCCATGTCTTCGCTGCCATCGCGCGGCAGGGTGACGCCGTTCGGCACCACGCGCAGCCGTGCCGCGTCGCCGCCCTCTGCGATCAGCGCCGCCGCCGCGGCACGCGAGGGCACGATGATGCGCGCCGCACGCCCCGCCAGCAGGCGCAGCAGGCGCAGCTGCGCGCGGCCGAAATGCGCCTCGGTCAGGATGTCGTGCAGGTGCCAGATCAGCTTGCGGCGCGCGAGCGGCGCCGCCATCGCCGCCAGCACGAAGGCCTTCTGGGAATTGGCATAGACGAGGTCGTGCCGCCGCGCCGCGCGCGCGAGCTCCACGCCCATGCGCGCCATGCCGCCGAGCAGCGGCAGGGCGCGGCGGAGCAGCGCGCCGTCGCGCTTCACCGCGGTGAAGCCGGAGGCGCGTGCCGCCACCACCGGCCGCACCGCCTGCCCGGCCAGGCGCGCGACCAGCGGCCCGTCCTCGAACAGGAACAGGCTCGAGCGCGCATCGTAGTCGCCGAGCAGCGACAGCAGGATGTGCTCGGCGCCGCCGAGCCGGCTGGAATGGGTGCAGAACAGCACCCGCGGCGGCGCCTCGGCGCGCGCGACGCCGCGCGGCAGCGCCGCCTCCTGCACGGCGACCGCGCCGCTCATCCCGCCGTCGCCGCTGCCGGCACCGCCGCCGCTTCGCCGGTCGCGCGGCTATCGCGCAGGATCGCGAAGCGGTCGCGGCAATAGGGCGGCACCTCCACGGCGAAGTGGCCCGGATGGGCGGCGAGGAACCCGTCCACCGCCTCCTGCGCCCCGGCGGAGAAGAAGCCGTAATCGTCCACCACGACGATGCCGCCGGGCGAGAGGCGCGGCGTCAGCGCCTCCAGCGCCGCCTTGATCGGCGCGTAGAAGTCGAAATCGACATAGGCGAAGGAGACGCGCTCCGGCAGTTGCGCCGCCGCGACCGAATCCTCGAACAACCCCGGCACGATGCGGTAGGCATCGCGCGCGATGCCGATGGCGCCGAGCCGTGCCAGCACCTCCGCCTGCGCATGGCTCATCCGCCCCGCATAGGCCGCCATGGAGCCGAGCCCGTCGATGTCGTCGATCAGCCTGTCCTGCTCGCTCGGCGGCGGCAGGCCGGCGAAGGTGTCGTAGAGCCACAGCGTCTTGCCGCTGCCGCGCAGCTCGTTCGCCAGCAGCGCCGAGGTCGCGCCGGAGCCGACGCCGCATTCGCAGACATCGCCGGGCACCGCGCGCGTTGCGGCGAGGGCGGCGAGCAGATGCGCCGCCTCCCCCACCCCGGTGCCGACCAGCGCGGCGAGCAGTCGCACGCGGTCCGGCCGTCCGGCCAGGCTGACGCCACGGGTGTGGCCGAGCAGACGCAGATAGTCCTCGATCACCGCATGCCGCTCGCCCTCGAGATCCTGCCGCCCGCGCCGTGTCATGATCTCGAGGCCGAGCGCGGAAGCGGCGCGCTTGATCCCGGCGCGCAGCGGCGGCGTCAGGGCGGTCATCGGAGTCTCCCTCGGGCTGCGGCGTGGTGCGCGGCGGAATGGCCGGCGTGGCAGCACATCGGTCCGCGGGCGCAATCGCTAAAAAGGTGATTACCGGTCTGGGGAATGGTAAAAACCAGGCGATCGGATCGGATGAGCCTATGACGCAAGCGCGCCCCCTGCAGCGGACCGGCGCCGAATTGCCGGGAGCGAGCGGCCTCGCGCCCATGCGGCAGGGCGGGGCGGCGGGATTCGGCGCGGCGGCAACGGAAGCTTCGCCGGCATCGCGGCTCGGGCGCGGCCTCGCCTGGGCGGTCGGCCTCGGCGCGCTGTTCTGGGCCGCCGTCGCGGCGCTGGTGGTGGCGCTGACCTAGAGCGGTCTCCTCCTCGGGGGCTGAGCCCACCTCGCGGCAGTGCCGCGCCCCTCCCGCTCCGTTCTCGGCCCGACAACGCTGCGGCCTCTGGAGAGCGCCGGAGGAGCCAGCGCCAAATCGCCAAAAAAAGGAGGTGGGGGTGTGGGGGCGGAGTTCTCTCCGCCCCCACCCTTTCTCTTTCCGAACCAGCATCAATCCGCCCGCGGCGAGGCGAAGCCGCCGAACGCCGTGCGCAGCACGATCCACAGGTCGAGCGCGAGCGACCAGTGGCGGATGTACCAGAGATCGAGCGCGAGCCGCCGCTGCGCCTTCTCGAGCGTGTCGACCTCGCCGCGCGAGCCGTTGATCTGCGCCCAGCCGGTGATGCCGGGCTTCACGCGGTGGCGCAGCCGATAGTGCTCCACCGCCTCGAAGTAGTAGTGCCCCTCGACCTTCATATGCGTCGCGTGCGGCCGCGGCCCGACCAGCGACATGTCGCCGCGCAGCACGTTGAGCAGCTGCGGCAGCTCGTCGATGCTGGTGCGGCGCAGGATGCGCCCGACCCGCGTCACGCGGGGATCGCGCGCCAGCGTGCGCTGCTCGCCGGTGGCATCGCCGCGGCCGACATGCATGGTGCGGAATTTCAGCACCTGGGTCGGCCGGCTGCACAGGCCGAAGCGCCATTGCCGGAACAGCACCGGTCCCGGCGATTCCAGCTTGATGGCGAGCGCCGCCGCCGCCAGCACCGGCGCGATCACCGGCAGCAGCGCGAGCACCAGGGCGACGTCCATGGCGCGCTTCACCGCGCCGCGCCAGTCGAGCGGATCGGGCAGCAGATCCACCAGCGGCAGGTCGGCGAGCCGGCCGAGCTGGCCCGGCTCGGGCCAGGCCGCCTCGAGCGCCGCGGCGTCGAAGCCGACGCAGACCCGCGCGCGGGTGTCGCCCAGGCGCTCGCAGATCACGCTCGCGCCGGCGGCGCCGACGCCGGCGAGCAGCACCAGGTTCACCCGCTCCTGCGCCACCAGCCGGTCGAGCTGGGCGAGCTCCTCCTCGCGGTCGTCGCGGAGCTCGGTTACCACGCGCCAGGTGCCGCCGCGATGCGCCCGCAGCAGCCGCGCGAGCGGGCTCGCCTGCGCCTCCGGCCCGACCACCGCGATCGCGGTGGCGGCGCCCTCGGCGCGCTGCGCCACCGCGCAGCAGGCGAGGCGCAGCGCGGCGGCGATCGCCGTGCTGCCGGCGCACCACGGGATCATCCAGGGCATCTGCTGCACCAGGGCGGCGCGCTGGCCGAGCAGCGCCTGCGCCAGCACGATCACCGCGAAGGCGAGCAGCACGGCGAGCGCGGCGCGCTGCGCCTCCTCGCCGGCGGAGGCGGGCCTGAGGCCGATGCTCGGCCGCACGCCGCGCCGGATCAGGAAGGCGAGCGCCGCGGCGAGCACGCCGATGCCGAGGACGCGGCCGGGCTCGGGGGCCGGCACCGCGGCGAGCGGCAGGCTGCGCAGCATCAGGCCGAGGGCCGCGACCTGCGCGGCATCGCCGAGCGCGGTCGCCAGCCGCAGCAGGCCGGGGCCGAGATGCCATGGCGGCACCGGCGCCGCGGCGGGATCCGCCAGGACCTGCCGGAGCGAAGCATCGAACCTGATGGGCTGGGCTTCACCCATTCGGCATCTCCTCATCGTGGCGCATGGCCGGGCGTGCCGCGCCACCTGCCGCCTGCTGGCGGGATGGATCGGCGCGGCGCCGGCGACATCGGACCTCCCTGCGCGGACTTCTAATGCGGCGCACAATGCGCGCGCTCTACACAAACGCGCCAATATCAATGAACAGCGCGAGACTTTTCGTGCATTGCTTGATTGTCGAGAGCGACGAGAGTTTCCCGCACGCTGAAATGTGAGCGGCTCAACTCACGATAAGCGTCGCGGTTCGTAACGTGATGCTTTCGAAGTTCCTGCGCTTCTTTTGCTCTGAGGAACGATGCGTGTAGATCTCGTTGGGAATTACTTCGGACCGACCCATCTGGGACAGGCCGGTCGGCGCATTCATGCGAAGGGAAACAGGCTCGGCCGCTCCGTCGGTCCAGGGGCGCGCGAGGGCAGGCGCGCGTCCAGGCGCCCCCGGGCGGACCCGGCACATGGTCTCGCCCAGGCGCGGCCCAGGCCGTCTCGCCGTATCAGGCCGGCAGGTCCCGCCCGGCCTCCCCGCCGTCAGGCAGGAACCGGGCGGCGACCTCTGTGAAGCGCTTCATCGCGGGGAGGCGGCGCGCGGTGTTGGATGCAGACGTTCGGCGCCGGCACCCGCCACGCGTCGGAACGTTTCCTCCCAGGGACCTGGGCCGGCGCACCGCAGGGTTCGCCGGCCCTTTTTTTGGCGGCGGCGCGGCCGCCGCGCGGCCGGCTCAGCCGCCGTTCAGCGCGTCCCGCACCGCCTTGGCCGGCTGGAACACCAGCTTCTTGGACGCGGCGATCTGCACCACGGCGCCGGTTTGCGGATTGCGGCCCTCGCGCGCCGGGCGATCCTGCACCTTGAATTTGCCGAAGCCGGGCAGCGAGACCTCGCTTCCCCCCACGGCGGCGTCGGTGATGCGCTTCAGCACGCTGTCCACGATCCCGCGCGCGGCGGCCTTGGTGAGGCCGTGCTCGGAAGCGATCTTCTCGACGAGGTCCTGCGTGTTCATGGGCAAATAATCCCTCCGCGACTGGCCAGCGTGAATGCCGGCGGCCGAATCGGCCGCTGGGGCTCCTGTTCGGCGCGGCGGAGACTATCGGCGCGGCCGAAGCGAGGGAAGGGAAACGGCGCCGATTCGGCGGCCATTTCCCAAGTTCTGCACGGGAATTCCGCCAACTCGTCTCGACCAAAATATGAATTGCCGGGAGACACGGCGCCCGAGGCCCCGGATTCGGCCGCCGCCCTCGCGCGCCGAAGGCGCGCGCCGCGCAGAGCCGCCGGCCAGCGGTTCGGGCCAATCTCGCAATAAGTCCGGAATCGTGCGATGGATATCCTGCAGCAGCGGCCACAAGACCGCAGGCGCAGGAGAACAGGCAGGGAGCGCGGATGCCGGACATCCCGATCGCAGCGGTGCACCCCGAGGGCTTGCGGGACAGCACCGGCCGCCCCGCCACGGAGCGCACCCGGCTGCTGCAGTCCTGGCTCGATCGCGACGGGCTGGGGCTGGAGATCGGCCCGCTGCACGCGCCCATCGCCCCCAAGCGAGATGGCTGGCGCGTCGAGACGCTGGACCGCGCCCCCGCCGAGATCCTCCGCGACCGCCATCGCGACAGCCCGGATGTCGACGTCACGCTGATCGAGGCGGTGGACCACGTCAGCGACGGCCGCAAGCTGACCGAGGTCATCGGCGCCCGCAGCCGCTATGACTGGATCCTCGCCTCGCATGTCGCCGAGCATGTCCCCGACCTGCTGGGCTTCCTCCGCGAATGCGAGGCCCTGCTGAAGCCCGGCGGCCGGCTCGTCCTCGCCCTGCCGGACAAGCGGCGATGCTTCGACGCCCTGCGGCCGCTCTCGACCACCGGCGCGGTGCTGCAGGCGCATCTCGAGCAGCGGACTCGCCACACGCCCGGCAGCGGGTTCGACTACCTCGCCCGGGCGGTGCTTCTGGGCGGCCGCTATGCCTGGGACGACGGCCAGCCCGGCGAGCCGCGGCTGCAACACGGCCTGGCCGGGGCGCATGGGCTGTACTCGGCGGTCGCGGAGAGCAGCGACTATCACGACCTGCATGGCTGGGTGTTCGTCCCCGCCTCCTGGCGGCTGCTGATCGAGGAGCTTTATGAGGTCGGCGCCTGCACCCTGCGCGAGGCGGCGTTCCAGGCGACCAGCGGGATCGAGTTCTTCACCGTGCTGGCGCCGCACGCCGCAGGCCCGGGCCTCACCCGCGAGGCGCTTGTCCTCGCCGCGGCCGAGGAGGAGCTGGCCGGGCTCGAGCATGTGCTGCATGGCGGCGCTGCCCGGCGGGCGGCGCAGGCCGCCCAGGCGGCAGCCCGGCGCGCCGAGGCGGCGGCCCAGCGCGCCGAGGCGCGCGCGGTGGCGGCGGAACGCGCGGTGAAGGCGCTGACCGGCTCGACCTCCTGGCGGGCGACCGCGCCCCTGCGATGGCTGAGCGAAAGGCTGCGGGGCGCCGGCCGGCGAGCGATCTCATAGGCGGGGTTTCGAAGAAGAAGTAAAGCGTTGGGGGCGGAGAGAACTCCGCCCCCAAACCCCCACCTCTTTTTTTTGGATACTTGGCGCTGGTGGCTCCCGCATTCTCAGGCGACACCGCGTCGTCGGGCGGAGAACGGAGCTCGCCGCATCAGCGTGTGGCGGTCGGCCCCCGGCCGGCGCTTTGCTCGGCATCCCCGGTGCCGCCGCCCGTCGGGTTGAGCTGCGTGCGTCCGGACCCGGCATTCCCGACCGGCCCCACCGACCGCTGCTCCGCCTCGCCGGTGCCGCCGCCCGTGGGCTGCCGCGCAACGGTCCCGGCACCGGCCCCCGGGTTGGTCGCCGGGCCGATCTGCTGGCGCTCCGCGTTGCCCGTGCCGCCTCCCGTCGTGTGCTGATTGGCCAGCCCCGGACCTGCGCCCTGACCGGGCGTGTTGACGCCAGGAAGCGCGCGCACCGGGGGTGCTGTCGGAACCTGGGTCGTCGGCGCCTGCGCCACGGCGACGGCGGGGACGACCACGACGGATGCCATCGCCAGAACGGCGGCCGCGGTGCGGATCTGCATTGCCTCGCCTCCGAAAGATTCGCCGAGGAAACGCCGGGGCCGACTGAATGGTTGCTGGAAGATCGGTCGGTAAGCCTCACATGAGGCGGGACAATGGGGCGAGGATAGCGCGACCTGGGGCAGCGAGCCCTCCGCCTGCCGCAGATGCGCCGACCATGACGTGCCATCCGGTGGAACCGCCGGATGGGCACGAAGCCCTCGATTGCCCTGATTTCCCGGCCGCCCACGGCGAACGCGGCCGGATGGCGTCCCCTAGGGGATTCGAACCCCTGTTGCCGCCGTGAGAGGGCGGTGTCCTAGGCCTCTAGACGAAGGGGACAGAGGCGGGAGGCGCCTTCTAGCCCGCGCGCCGCGCCCGATCAAGCGCGCGTCACTCCCCGAGCCTCATCTCCCGCAGCACCCGCCCGTTCCCGACATCCACCCACAGCACGCGCGCGCCATCCGGCCGCTCCACCCACACCGCCAGCCGTCCCTCGCTCGCCGCGATCCCGGCGATCCGGCTCCCCTCCGGCTGGTGCAGTGCGACCACCCCACCGCCGCTCGCCAGCCGCATCCGCTGGACGATCAGCACCGCGAGCGTCACGGTGCCACCCAGGATCAGCACCCCCATCGCCACCACCAGCACCTTGAGCGCCCGCACCGATTCCCCCGAATGCTTCGCCATCCTCGCCCCGCCGGAAGCGGCCGGCGAGCGCGCCGACCGTTTCCTGGCGGCGGCCATAGGCTCGCTGTCGCGCTCGCGGGTCAAGGCGCTGATCGAGGCGGGCCACGCCGCGCGCGACGGCGCGCCGCTGCGCGATCCCGCCGAAGCGGTACGCCCCGGCGCGCACTACACCCTCGCCGTCCCGCCCCCCGCCCCGGCCACGCCGCTTCCCGAAGCCATCCCGCTCGCCATCCTGTTCGAGGATCGCGACCTGATCGTGATCGACAAGCCGGCCGGCCTCGTCGTCCATCCCGCCCCCGGCAACCAGGAAGGCACGCTGGTGAACGCGCTGCTCGCCCATGCCGGCGAGGACCTGCCGGGAATCGGCGGCGAGAAGCGCCCCGGCATCGTCCACCGGCTCGACAAGGACACCTCCGGCGTCATGGTGGTGGCCAAGACCGAGCGCGCCCATCACGCCCTCTCCGAGGCCTTCGCCGCCCGCGACCTCGACCGCGCCTATGCCGCCCTCGCCTGGGGCCTGCCGGCGCCGCCCGCCGGTGAGATCACCGGCGCGATCGGCCGCCACCCGGTGGACCGCAAGCGCATGGCGGTGGTCGCGCGCGGCGGCAAGCCCGCCACCACCCGTTACACCACCCGCCGCGCCTGGGGCACCGCCGCCGCCCTGCTCGAATGCCGGCTGCTCACCGGCCGCACCCACCAGATCCGCGTGCATCTGGCGCATGCCGGCCATCCGCTGGTCGGGGACCCGGTCTATCTCCGCCGCACCCCCGCCAGCGCCAGGCTGCTGTCCGAGCCGGTGCGCGCCGCCCTGCTCGGCTTCCCCCGCCAGGCGCTGCACGCGGAAAGCCTGGGATTCCGCCATCCGACGACCGGCCAGGCCCTCCACTTCACCACGCCCATGCCCGCCGACATGGCCGGGCTGACCGCATTGCTGGATGGTAACGCCCGGTAACCCGACTGTTGCAGTCGGTTTTTCTTGCGGCCGGGCTGATGAAGGGGTAGAAAGTGATCCGTCGGACCGATGCGGGTGCCGCTTCCGAACCCCGGGTCGTCCTCCGCCGGCGTCGTGACCGCCGGCAACGACCCGATAGGGCCCGCGTTCACCCGACTGTCCAGGATATCGCCCGGACCCGGGCTCCGCCGTCACGGGGAGCGCCGCCCGGAGCAGGAGGCAGTCTCACCATGGCTTCCAGCAGTATGGCCATCCCGTCGGCGACCGAGGGGAACCTCTCGCGGTATCTTCAGGAGATCCGCAAGTTCCCGATGCTGACCCCCGAGGAGGAGTATCAGCTCGCGAAGCGCTGGCGCGACGATGGCGACCAGCAGGCGGCGCACAAGCTCGTCACCTCCCACCTTCGCCTCGTCGCCAAGATCGCCATGGGATACCGCGGCTACGGCCTGCCTGTCGGCGAACTCATCTCCGAAGGCAATGTCGGCATGATGCAGGCCGTGAAACGGTTCGATCCGGACCGCGGCTTCCGCCTGGCGACCTACGCCATGTGGTGGATCAGGGCCGCGATTCAAGAATACATCCTGCACTCCTGGTCGCTGGTGAAGATGGGCACCACGGCGGCGCAGAAGAAGCTGTTCTTCAACCTGCGCCGGCTCAAGGGCCAGATGGCCGCCCTCGAGGAAGGCGACCTCCAGCCCGAGCAGGTCGCGAAGATCGCCCGCACCCTCCAGGTGCCGGAGCAGGACGTCGTCTCGATGAACCGGCGCCTCTCCGCGCCCGACCACTCGCTCAACGCGCCGGTCCGCGCCGACAGCGAGGGCGAGTGGCAAGACTGGCTGGTCGACGAGGAGGAGAACCAGGAGAGCGAGCTCGCCGAGCGGGAGGACATGTCCAACCGCCGCCAGCTGCTCAACCAGGCGCTCAAGACGCTGAACGAGCGCGAGCGGCACATCCTCATCGAGCGGCGCCTGAAGGAGGAGCCGACCACGCTCGAGGAGCTCTCGCAGCAATACAACATCAGCCGCGAGCGGGTCCGCCAGATCGAGGTCCGCGCCTTCGAGAAGCTGCAGAAATCCATGAAGCAGCAGATCGCGGAACGCCGCCTCACGGTGGGCTGAAACAGGACTGAAACGTCCGGCGACATCAACCGGAAATCCGGACGGCGCAGGGTGAGCACCCTGCGCCGTCCTGCCGTACGGGGCGGCTCGCCGTCCTCGAGGAAACCGCACCCGTGCCCATGCCGCGCCGCATCGCCCTCGCCCTGCCCCTGGCGGGGCTCGCACTGCCCGCCGCCGCCCAGGCCGGCGGCATCCACCTGTTCAAGGTGGTCTCCGCCCGCGACGAGGTGACCATCGGCTTCACCAGCGCCGAACTCGCCGCGCTGGGCAGCGGACCGGAAGCCGAGCGCATCGCCCGCAAGCTGGTGAGCGACGGCCAGATCAGCGCCTGGCAGTACATCGTCGGCCGCGCCCCCGACGGCTCCACCCGCTACGCCACCACCCGCCGCATCGCCATCCTGCGGCAAGACACCTACCGCATCGAACCCTTCACCGCCGCCCTCCCCGTCGCCACACCCCCCGCCGAGTAGCGGGGTTCGCCTTACTGAGAGTGCGGGCCAGGAGGGGCGCTGCCCCTCCTGGACCTCCCCGCCGGGGGGCAGCCGTGCCCCCCGGACCCCGCGTGAGTGTTCAGGTTCGGAAAGGGGAAGGGGCAGGTCCCGCGCGTGGAAGCGGCGCGCCGGTTGCGCCCCTTCCCCTTTCCGAACCTGCCCTCGGGGTCTGGGGGG
>Ga0081539_10002261_pt1 | contig 28000 bp, 23 predicted proteins | sample TabmetS4T2R2_FD_71023 | JGI IMG/M metagenome (GOLD analysis project Ga0081539, IMG submission 71023) | Tabebuia heterophylla rhizosphere microbial communities from the University of Puerto Rico - S4T2R2 | ecosystem: Host-associated > Plants > Roots > Rhizosphere ... | reverse complement strand
GACCGCGGCCAGCGATCCGGCGGCGCTCGACGCCGCGGATCCCCTGGCGCCGTACCGTGACCGGTTCGTCATCCCGGATCCCGGCGTCGTGTACCTCGACGGGAACTCGCTCGGCCGGCCGCCGCTGGCGGCACTGGAGCGCCTCGCCCGGGTCGCGGCGGAGGAGTGGGCCGGCGAGCTGATCCGCGGCTGGGACCACTGGCTCGAGGCGCCGCGCCAGGTCGGTGACCTGCTCGGGACGACCCTCCTCGGCGCCCGCCCGGACGAGGTGGTGATCTGCGACTCGACCACGATCGATTTCTACCGGCTGGCGTGGGCCGCGCTCGATGCCCGGCCCGACCGGCGCGTGATCGTGACGGATCGGGCGAACTTCCCGACAGATCGGTACGTGCTCGAGGGCCTCGCCCGCGACCGCGACCGGGAGATCGCCTGGCTCGATCCGGATCCGGTCGACGGTCCCACGGTCGCCGACGTCGAGGCCGCGCTCGCCGCCCACGACGGAGATGTCGCGCTCGTCACGATGACCCACGTGAACTACCGCTCGGCGGCGATCGCCGACCTGCCCGCGATCACGCGACTCGCCCACGCCGCCGGGGCGCTCGTCTTGTGGGACCTGTCGCATTCCGCGGGCTCGGTGCCGGTCGAGCTCGTGGCGAACGACGTCGACCTCGCGGTCGGCTGCACGTACAAGTACCTGAACGGCGGCCCCGGGGCGCCCGGCTACCTGTACATCCGGACCGACCTCCAGGCGGCCCTGCGCAACCCGATCCAGGGCTGGTTCGGGCAGGCCGACCAGTTCGAGATGGGCCAGGGCTTCCGGCCGGCGGCCGGCATCACGGGCTGGCTCACCGGCACGCCCGGGATCCTCGGGCTCGTGGCGGCCGAGGAGGGGATCCGCGTCTCGGCCGAGGCCGGGATCGACGCGATCCGGGCGAAGGGGATCGCGCTGACCGAATACGCGATCGCGCTACACGATGCGTGGCTGGCGCCCCTCGGCTTCAGGCTGGGGAGCCCGCGCGACGCCGCGCGGCGCGGGTCGCACGTCTCGGTCCGGCGCGCCGACGCGCGGGAGCTCACCCGGGCGCTCATCGAGGCGAACGTCCTGCCCGACTTCCGCGCGCCCGACTCGATCCGGCTGGGCCTGTCGCCGCTCACGACGAGCTTCGCCGACGTCGCCCGCGGCCTGGAGATCCTGCGCCACCTCGCCCGACGTTGATCCGGACATGACCACCGCCGGCCCGCCGGATCGCCTCGACGTCCCCGTCGAGCGGCTGCCCGTGGGTCGCGGCCAGGCCCGCCGGGCCACGGCCGTCGCCGTCGGGATCGTCGCCGTCCTCGGCGCCGCCTTCGGGATCGCCCGCTGGTCCGAGACCCGCATCGCCGCGATGGCGTCCGCTCCGCCGGCCGAGGTGAGCCTCGCGAGCTCGCCGCCGACGCCAACGAGGCCGCCGTTGGCGACGATGGAGCGCGGCGGCCGCCGGATCGAGCGGCTCGTCGAGGCCGATCGGGTGGCCCTCCCGGGCGCGCCTGAGGTGACGCTCATCGAGCGTACCGGCGACGGTCAGCACGACCTCCGGATCGTCGTCTGGACGCCCGACGACGCCCGGACGCGGGTCATCCGGAGGATCCCCCACGTCCTGCCCGGTGGCGCCGACCCGGTGCTGCCGCTCGTCGCCCCGAACCGTCGCCACGTCCTGCTGTTCGGCGTGGACCCGAGCGGGGGGCTGGGCAAGGACACCGGCTGGCTGATCGACGACGCCGGGACGAACCTGTGGACGGGCGACCATCTCGCGGCCGCCTCGGGCGGCCTATGGCGGGCCGACAGCCGGCTCCTCGTCGTCACCGGCCAGCCCCGGCTGTGGCACCTGATCGGCGTGGACGAGCCCGGACACGCGACGGAGACGACGGTCACCCTGCCGGGCGACGTCTACCTCCCGTACCCCATCCCGCGCGGCTGGGCGACCGTCTCGGCCCTCGAGCCGCGAACGATCCCGCTCGGGTTCTCCGCAGATGGTCGCTGGATCTACGGCGGGGTGATCTCCCCCGAGCTCGGGATCCTCATCGACGAGTTCCGGGTCCGCGACGACGGGTCGGCCGTGGAGAAGCTGACGGACCTCCGGGTGGGCCATCGGGACGGGCTGGCGCCGCGCCCCGGGACCCAGGGCGTCCGGTTCGTGGACCCCGTAACGGGGCGGGTCATGACGTCGCGGATCAACGCCGACACGACGGGCGGACCACGGACGGTCGAGGTGCGCGGACCGGACGCGGGCTTCCTATTCGCGGTCGAGGGCGGGGTCACGCTCGGAGCCGAGTGGGGCGCGGACGGCGGCCTGTACGCCCTGACCGCCGACGCGCTCCTCTACCCGGCGGAGGTCGCGCTGCGCCGGCTCGACGAGTCCGGCCGATCCGGTCCCCCGCTCCTGACTGCCGGGCCGTTGACCGGCGCGGCGCTGATCGGGATCCGCGATGAGTACGCGGTCATCGGCCTCCTCGCGACGCGCCCGGACCAGGCGGCGCAGCTCGTCGTTGTCGACCTCGTCCGGCCCGAGCGGCTCGCGGCCCTGCCGCTCGACGCCGACCGCGAGTTGATCGCCGCGAGCCTCGACCGCTAGCCGTCGACCGACGCCTCGGCCGCTCGCGTCGACCGACCCCGACCGCTCGACCGCCCGGGAGCAACCGGGCTAGACCTCCATCCGGATCTCTTCGAGATCGAGGTCCCGCTCGACCCGCCGGTAGATCTCGTCGGAGATCGCGCCCCGGTCGCGCAGGTTCAGGAGCGCCTCGCGCTCCGCGGTGAGGACGCCCATCCGGATCTGGCGATGCTCGATCAGCTCCTGCTCGTGCTCCTCGTCGCCCTCGGCGTGGTCCTGGCGGATCTCGGCATGGCGGGTCTGATGGCTGTACTGGGCGCGCAGGTTGTCGATGAGCTCGAGGTGGCCCGGCCACTCCGCGGCGAGGTCGTCGAGACGCGCGGTCGCGGCGTCGGAGGTCACGTAGCGCGCGAACGCCTCCTCCTGGCCCGCGCCTGCGGCGCCGTCGTCGATGTTCAGGCGACCGATGAGGAGCGGCAGCGTCAGCCCTTGGCCCACGAGCGTGGCGAGGATCACCGCGAACGTGAGGAAGATCACGAGATCGCGATCCGGGAACGTCAGCGGCAGCGCCAGGGCCGCCGCCAGCGAGACGACGCCGCGCATCCCCGCCCAAGCGACGATCGTGAGGTGGCGCACATCGGGCGCCGGATAGTGGGTGACGCCGCGCCGCCTCCGGATCCAGGCCGGGATCAACATCGCCGGGTAGACCCACGCGAGCCGGGCCAGGATCGCGGCGGCCGACACCGCGGCCGCGAGCCCGAGGAGCTCGCCGGGCGATCGGCCCGACAGGCGCTCGAGGGCGTGCGGCAAGGTCAGCCCGATCAGGATGAAGACGACGCCGTTGACGAGGAACAGGAGGATCTGCCACGACGCGAAGCCGGAGATCCGGACGCGCGAGCTGAGCGCGCGCGGTGCGCGTTTCCCGACCCAGATTCCCGCCACCACGGTGGCGAGCACCCCGGAGAGGCCGAGCTGATCCGCCGGCAGGTAGGCGAAGAACGGGGCAAGGAAGGTCACGATCACCGAGAAGACCTCGTCGTCCGTCCGGGCGACGATCCAGGCGACCACGATCCCCACGAGCGCGCCGATCGTGAGGCCGCCGAGCGACGCGACGAGGAACGTGCCCCCCGCGTCGACGACCGAGAACGCCATCTCGTGCATCGCGACGCCGAGCGCGAGGCGGTACGCGACGAGCGCGGTCGCGTCATTCAGGAGGCTCTCGCCCTCGAGGACGACGACGATCCGGCGCGGGACGCCGAGCCGCTGGAAGATCGCGGTCGCGGCAACCGCGTCCGGCGGCGCGACGATCGCGCCGAGGGTGAACGCGACGGCCCAGTCCATGCCCGGCACGAGGGCGTGGGTGACGACCGCGACGACGACCATCGTGAACAGCACGAGCCCCACCGCGAGGAGCGCGACCGGCTGGGCCTTCTTGCGGAGGTCGCGGATCGAGGTGAAGTAGCCGGCCGCGAACAGGATCGGCGGCAGGAACAGCAGGAAGACGAGGTCCGGCTCGAGCTCGATCGCCGGGAGTCCGGGGGCGAACCCGAGGGCGAGCCCGCCGATCACGAGCAGGACCGGGTACGGGATCGCGATCCGGCGGGCGATGACCGCGAGGACGGTCGCCGCGACCAGGAGCAGGAAGACGATCTCGATCAGCTGGGCCGAGCCCGTGCTGGCGGCGTCCAACGCAGCCGCGGCCGACGCTCCGCCGGCGGGAGGCGACAAGGCCATGGGACCTCAGCCGGCAGCGGGCCGAGCCGGGAGGGCGCCCGAGGCCGCCGGCCCGAACTCGAGCCGGACGGGCTCGATCGGGTCGGCCGGCGTGAAGCCGAAGACCTGGCCGTAGAACGAGAGCTCGGCCTCGAACGCGCGGATGATGTTCGCGGCGGCCCGGAAGCCATGGTCCTCGCCCGGGAACAGGACGTACGCGTGCGGGATGCGTCGCTCCCAGAGCGCTTCGACGATCTGCTCGGCCTGCGCCGGCGGGACGATCCGGTCCTCGGCGCCCTGGAGGATGAGGACCGGGCACGTGATCCGCTCGGTGAAGCGGAGCGGCGAGCGGGCGTGGTACAGGTCCTTGCGTTCGGGGTACTTGCCGACCAGCGTCCAGGTGTACTTCGACTCGAACTTGTGGGTCTGGGTGTCGAAGGTCTCGAGGTCGCCGATCCCGAAATAGCTCGTCCCCGCGCCGAACGTGTCCCGGAAGGTCAGCGCCGCGAGCGTCGTGTAGCCGCTCGCGCTGCCGCCCCGGATCGCCAGGGCACGCGGGTCGACGATCCCCTGCTCCACCAGCCAGGTCGCCCCGTTCACGCAGTCGTCGACATCGACGACGCCCCACTGTCCCTCGAGCCGCTTCCGGTAGTCCCGGCCGTAGCCGGTCGAGCCGCCGTAGTCCACGTCGAGCACCGCAAACCCGCGGCTCGCGAACATCTGGCTGAGCATCGAGAACGCAGTGCTCGCCTGGGCGGTCGGGCCGCCATGGCTCGTGACGATCAATGGCGGCTTCGTTCCGGGCGGGCCGGCGTGGGTCTGGCTGGCGGGCTCGTAGAGGATCCCGAACGCGGTCCGCCCACCCTCGGTCGGGAACTCGACCGGGCGCCCGATCGACAGGTCGGCGGGATCCGGCTCGAACGCCCCCGACCGGCGGAGGTCGTGCCAGGCGCCGGTCGCGAGGTCCAGCTCGCGGATCGCCCACGGGCGGTCCGGCGCGGCGGCGCGGAAGGTGGCGCTGCCGCCGTCGATCGCGAGGTAGCTCATCTCGGTGAACGGCAGCTCGATCTCGCTCGCCGAACCGTCGCGCGCGATCCGGCAGAGCCGGTCGCGACCGCGGCTCCGCCCGACCGCGACGATCGCACCGTCCTCGGCGAAGGCGTAGTTCGCCAGCCCGAACACCCAGTCCGGGAACGCGAGCTCGGCCTCCATCGGTTCGGTCCCGCGCTCCGGTCGCTCGTCGCTGGTCAGCCGATAGAGGTTCATCCACCCGTCGGGCTCGGCGACGAAATGGAGGACGCCCGCGGGCGACCAGCGCGGCTGGGAGACCCAGTCGCTCGCGCTCCCCGCGACGACCCGAGCGCCGCTCGGGCGGCCCGCGGCGTCGAGGTCGGCCAGGACCAGCTCCGTCCCGTCCCACGGCATGTTCGGATGGTTCCAGCGGAGCCACGCAAGGCGCCGGCCATCCGGCGCGAGGCGTGGCGCGGAGCAGAAGTCGGAGCCTTCGACGAGGACCTCCACGTCGCCACCGGCGAGGTTGATCGCGACGATCGCGTTCTCGCACTCCCCGTGACGGGCGAGGGTCTCCGGGTCGTGGTCCTCGCGGACCGCCAGGATCCGGTTCCGCCCGCGGTCGAGCGCGAGGTCCGCGAACCGCCAGGCGTGGCCGTCGGCCGTGAGCGGCTCGAGCCGCTCGGGCTCCACGACGCGATGGAGCCGCCCCGTCGCGAACTCCGACACGACAACCAGGTCGTCGCTGGCGAGGTACGCCCCCCCGCCGTACTCGTGGACCCGGTCGCGCGCGTTGAAGCCCTCCGGCGTGAGCCGGACGAGCGTCCCGTCGGGATCGCGCCGGACGAGGACCTGGCGGCCGTTCTCGTCGGCCCGTCCCTCGAGCCACCAACGAACGCCGTCGAGCGCGGTGATCTCGCCGAAGACGATGGCACCCTTGGCCAGCAGCTCGATCGGGAACGGCGACGCCCAGCTGCCGAAGGGCGCGGTCGTCCTGGCGCCCGTCAGGTCCCGTGCTGCCACGAGCTCACGTACGCCTTCTGCTCCGCGGTCATCTCGTCGAGGGTGATCCCGAGCGCGGCGAGCTTCAGCCGGGCGACCTCCGCGTCGATCGCCTCCGGCACGACATAGACCTGGGGCGTCAGCTCGGCGTGGTGCCGGGCGACGTACTCCGCGGACAGCGCCTGGTTCGCGAAGCTCATGTCCATCACCGCCGCCGGGTGGCCCTCGGCCGCGCCGAGGTTGACCAGCCGGCCCTCGGCCACGAGATTCACGCGCTTCCCGCCCAGATCGAACTCCTGGACGTTGTCGCGCGCGTCGCGGACGTGGCCCTCGGCCATCTCCCGGAGCGCCTTCAGGTCGAGCTCGGCGTCGAAGTGGCCGGAGTTCGCCATGATCGCCCCGTCCTGCATCGCGGCGAAGTGCTCGCGCCGGAACACGTTGACGTTGCCGGTCGCGGTCACGAACAGCTCGCCCCACGGCGCGGCCTCGCCGGCGGTCATCACCCGGTAGCCGTCCATGAGCGCCTCGAGGGCCCGGACGGGATCGACCTCGACGACCGCGACGTGCGCGCCCATGCCGTGCATCCGGGACGCGATCCCCCGCCCCACCCAGCCGTAGCCGGCGATCACGACGTTCCGCCCCGCGATCAGGATGTTCGTCGCCCGGAGGATCCCGTCGACGGTCGACTGGCCGGTCCCGTAGCGGTTGTCGAACAGGTGCTTGGTCAGCGCTTCGTTCACGGCGACGACCGGGAAGCCCAGCGCACCATCGGCGGCCATCGCCTTCAGCCGGATCACGCCGGTCGTCGTCTCCTCCGTGCCGGCGAGGACCTCCCGGACCTGGTCCGGACGCTCGCTGTGGAGGAGCGACACGAGGTCGCAGCCGTCGTCCATCGTGATCTGCGGATGGGTGTCCGCCACGCTGTTCAGGTGCGCGTAGTAGGTGTCGCGATCCTCGCCGCGCCGCGCGAACGTGGCAATCCCGTACTCGGCCACGAGGGCGGCTGCGACATCGTCCTTCGTCGACAACGGGTTGCTCGCCGCGAGCACCACCTCCGCGCCGCCGGCCTTCAGCGTGCGCATCAGGTTCGCGGTCTCGGTCGTGACATGGAGGCACGCGCCGATCCGGAGCCCGTCGAGCGGCCGCTCCCGCTCGAACCGTTCGCGGATCAGGCGCAGGACGGGCATCTCGCGCTCGGCCCACTCGATCCGGCGGACGCCCTCGCTCGCCAGCGCCAGGTTGGTCACGTCGTGTGGCACCGCGGCGCCGGCCATCGTCTCGGTCATGAGGTCAGTGCTCCCTGCGGTGGAACCAGCGCCGGAACGGCGCGGTGAGATCGGCCAGCGGCGAGCCGAGCCGGTGGGCGAGGCGCTCCTCGAACCGGACGTGCTCGGAATAGCCGAGCCGGCGGTACGCCTGGAGCGCCGGCGGATTGTCCGAGCGGACGTTCAGGACGACCTGATCGCAGGTCCGGAGCAGCTCCTGGGTGACGGCGCCCGTCACGGCGGTCGCGAACCCGCGGCCGCGGAAGTCGACGTGGGTCAGGACGTTGCCGACGACCGCCAGGCGCGCCCTCCGGCCGATCACGTGCGTCCCGGCGGCGGCGACGAGTCGACCGTTGACCCGGATCCCGTAGTACACGCCCTCCGCGATCGACGACGAGGGCAGCCACGAGGCGAAGCCGAGCTGGTAGAGCCGGTTCAGCTCGCCGATGTCGGCTGGGAGGAGCCGGCGGACGCCGGCAGGGTACGGCCGGAAGCGGGAGCGATCGACCCACATCCGGACCATCGCCGGGCCGGGATCGAGCCGGTAGAGGGCCTCGACCGCGGGCACGGACTCCTCGAGCGCGGCCACGAACGCGGCCCGCGGCCGGACGACGTCGCGGAGGACCGCCTCGATCCCGGCGTTCGAGCCCATGACGAACAGCGGCTGGGGCGTGAGGCCGGTGTACTCCATCGCGAGGGCAACGAGCCGCTCGCCCTCGAACGCGCCGCCCCACCGCGTCCGGGCGAACTCGCGGTCCTCCAGGTCGCAGATCGCGTACGCGGCGAGGAGCCGGTCCGTCTCGAGGAACGCCCGGAGCTGGGCCCGGTCGGTCAGCGACCGGGTCGCGAGGGACCGGGTCCGATCGCGGGTCGCCGCGACGCTCGCCATCAGGACGCCTCTGCCGAGGCTGGCGGCGCTGCCGGCACGGACACCGGCGCGGGCAAGGGGACGCGGGTCGGCGCCCAGCGGGCGGACGCGGCCGCGACCGCCGCGGCCAGGCCCTCGGCGAACGGACTCCGGAGGACGCCCTCCTCGGTGACGATCCCGGTGATCAGCTCGGCCGGCGTGACGTCGAAGGCCGGATTGCGGACATCCGTGCCGCGTGGCGCGATCCGATGGCCGCGGACCACGAGGACCTCGTCGGCCGAGCGCTCCTCGATCTCGATGTCGCCGCCGGTCGCCGTCGCGAGATCGACCGAGGTCGTGGGCGCGCAGACGTAGAACGGAATCCCGTGGCGCGCCGCGAGGACGGCGAGCGGGTACGTCCCCACCTTGTTCGCCGTGTCGCCGTTCGCCGCGATCCGGTCCGCCCCGACGAGGATGACGTCGACCTCGCCGGTCGCCATGAGGTGACCCGCGGCGACGTCCGGGATGAGCGTATGCGGGACGCCGGCCTGCTCGAGCTCCCAGGCCGTGAGCCGGGCTCCCTGGAGGTACGGCCGCGTCTCGTCGACCCAGACGTGGAGGTCGCGCTCGGCGAAGTGGGCGGCCTGGACGATGCCGAGCGCGGTCCCAAACTGGCCGCAGGCGAGTGGCCCGGTGTTGCAGTGGGTGAGGATGCGGAGCGGCCCGAAGTCCTTGACGGGCAGCCCGGCGAGCCCGAACTCGGCGAGGCGGCCGTGGTCGGTCGTCGCCTCCATGACGATCGCGTCCGCCTCGGCCCGGAGCGCGCGGGCGACGAGCTCGCCGTCGTCGTTCAGGTCGCCGACAGCCTCGAAGCGGGCCATCATCCGGTCGACCGCCCAGCCGAGGTTGACCGCCGTTGGCCGTGCCGCACGGAGCGCCGCCGCGCCGCCGCGCATGATCGCGCGCCGGGCGAAGGGCTGGGTCGTGGACGACCGCTCGGCCGACAGGGCCAGCCCGATCGCGGCGACCTGACCGATCGCGGGCGCTCCCCGGACGACCATCTGGCGGATCGCGGTCGCGGCCTCCGGCGCGTTCCGGACCTCGACCTCGACGAGCTCGTCGGGGAGCTTGCGCTGGTCGATCAGGTACAGGAACCCGTCCTCGCGGAACGGGGTCCGGAAGCCGGTGGGGGCGAGGCCTCCGTGCGGGGCGGGCGGCTCCGGCGGCTCGGCGGCGCGGCTGCCCGAGTCGCGCCCATCCTCGAGGCGGCTGGCCGACCCGACGGGATCGAGGATCGCCCCGGCGGCCTCGGCCGAGGCACGCTGGAGCGCCTGCGCCGTGCCGACGACGGTCGCCGCGGTCTGCAGGATCTCGCCGGCGAACTGCCGGAAGAAGCGGCGCCGGGCCAGGTTCGCGCCCTCGTCGCCGGGCGCGACCCGGGCTTCGCCGGGATCATCGCTCACGACGGCGCCGGCCGGTCCCGGGTCGGGCGGCGGCACGGCAGCCGAGGGCTGGTCGGTCGGATCGGCCAATCTGCGCTCGCTGGCGATGCCGGCCTCAGTACTGGATGACCGAGGTGACGCGCCGGCCGTCGAGGCGGTCGCGGCCCTTGAGGAAGTCGAGCTCCACGAGGAATGCCAGCCCCACGACATCCCCCTTCAGCCGCTCGATGAGCTCGATCGTGCCCTTGACGGTCCCGCCGGTGGCGAGGAGGTCGTCGACGATCAGGACCTTCTGGCCCGGCTCGATCGCATCGCGGTGGATCTCGAGCGTGTTCGAGCCGTACTCGAGGGCGTACTCGACGGTGATCGTCTCGGCCGGGAGCTTGCCGAGCTTGCGGACCGGGACCAGCCCCGCGCCCAGCCGGTAGGCCATCGCCGAGCTGAAGATGAACCCGCGCGACTCCATCCCGACGACGATGTCGATCGTCTCGCCCTCGTAGGGCTCGAGCATGAGGTCGATGGCTTCCTTGTAGGCGGCCTTGTCCTTCAGGAGCGTCGTGATGTCGTAGAAGAGGATCCCGGGCTTCGGGAAGTCCGGGATCTCGCGGATCCTTGCACGAAGCTCCTCGGCGGACATCGGTCGAGGGTTCCTCCATGGGCCCGTCGATGGGCGGTCGGGGCGGGCGGCAAGTCTACCGTACGCGATCGGGGGGTCCCCCGGTCCGGCGGTCACGCCGGAGCGGGCTCGGTCTTCGGGGCGACGGCTTCGGGCGGCCGGCCGGCGGCGACGCGCGGGCCGAGCCGGCGGGTGATCAGGAGTCCCGCGAGCGCGATCCCCGCCGCGAGGACGAAGGTCGCGAGGAGCCCCTCGACGCCGGTCCGGCCGGCCGGCGATCCCAGGACGATGAGCGCTCCACCGATGCCCGTCCCCAGCGACGAGCCGAGGACGTCCGAGAGCTGCAGCGCGGCGGTGGCCGCTCCCTGGTCGGCGCTCGGCGCCTCGCGCAGGACGATGAGCGACGGCGTGGCGTAGGCCAGGCCCATCCCGAAGCCGGCGACGCCCCAGAGGGGAACCGCCAGCCAGGTCGGTACGCCGCGGACGAAGATCGCCATGAACGCGACGATGCCGCACAGGAGCACCACGAACCCGGCGCGGAGGAACCGGCCCGGCCCGAGCTGCTGGATCCGGTGCGCGTTGACCCACGAGCCGCCGGTCCACGTGAGCGTCGCCGCCATGTACGCAAGGCCCGAGAGCAACGCGCTGTCACCGCGCCAGTCCTGGATCGCGAGGGGCACATATGCGTCGGCCGAGAAGAAGGCGAACGTCAGGAAGCCGCGCAGGAGGATCGCGGCGGGGAGGCCCGTCGCCGCCACGATCGTTCCGCGCGGCGTCAGCCGGGCGAAGGCAGGGATCCCGATCATTGCACCCGCCGCGATCTCCAGGAGCGGCGCAGGCCCGAGCCTGGACAGACCGGCGACGATCAGCCCGGAGCCGACGACCAGGACCGCGGCCAGCGGCAGCACCGACCGATGGCGCGCCGCGGCCGCGCGCGCCGCCGGTTCGTCCTGAGGCGGTGTCGGGGCGACGGCGCGAATCGCCGGCAGCGTGAGCCACGCCGCGACGGCGATGAACGGGAGCAGGCCCAGGAAGACGAGCCGCCAGTGGAGCAGGGCCGCGACCGCGGACGCCGCGACCGGCCCGATCACGCCCGGCAGGATCCACGCGGTCGAGAGGGTGGCGAACATCCGCGGACGGAGCGGCTCGGGCATCGCCCGCCCGATCGAGACGTAGGCGACGGCCGGGATCGCCCCGGCTCCGAAGCCCTGGATCACGCGGCCGGCGACCAGGACGGCCATCGATGGCGCGAGCCCGCCGATCAGCAGGCCGAGCGAGAACAGGCCGATCCCCGCGACGAACGGGCGCACGAGGCTGCCTCGATCGATGACGATCCCGGCGACCACGATTCCCAGCAGGCTGCCGAGGAAGAACCCCGAGAAGACCCAGCCATAGAGGTCGATCCCGCCGAGGTCGCCCGCCACGATCGGCAGGATCGTCCCGACCGCGAGTGCCTCCGAGGCGACGATCGTGACGTTGAGGATCAGCCCGATCGTGAGCGCCCGTCGGCGCGTCGACCAGAGGCTGTCAGCCGTCGCCGATTCTCCGCGGACGCGGCCGGACGGCGTCGTTGGCTCGATCGATTCTGCCGGGTCGGACACCACGACAGGATGCCCGCCGGAGCGACGAGGCGTCGCGGAGCCCGGGCCGCCCTAGCCTTCGGCGAGCGGCTCGGCCGGGGCCGGGTTCGCGAGATCGAGCGCGGCCCCGCGCGGTCCGGCTGCCCACGACGCCGCGTTCGCGATCACCCGGCGGACCATCGGGTGGAAGTACGTCGGGTGCGTCTCGTGACCCGGCCGGAAGTAGAAGATCCGGCCGCGGCCTCGGCGCCACGTGCAGCCACTCCGAAAGACCTCGCCGCCCTGGAACCAGCTGATGAGGACGAGCTCGTCGGGTGGCGGCACGTCGAAGGGCTCGCCGTACATCTCCTCGTGATCGAGGACGAACGATTCGCCGAGGCCCTCGGCGATGGGATGTGATCGGTCCACGACCCACAGCCGCTCTCGCTCGCCGGCCTCGCGCCAGTGCAGGTTCGCCGTCGTCCCCATCAGCCGCCGGAAGATCCGCGAGTGGTGACCCGAGTGGAGGACGATCAGGCCCATGCCGTCGAGCACCCGTGCCTGCACCCGGTCAACGACCGCGTCGTCGACCTCGTTGTGCGCGACGTGACCCCACCAGGTCAGGACATCGGTTGCCGCGAGGACGGCCTCGGACAGACCGTGCTCAGGCTCCTCGAGGGTCGCCGTGCGGACGTCGTGGCCGGCGCCGCGCAGCCCCGCCGCGATCGCGGCGTGGATGCCGTCCGGGTAGATCGCGGCGACCGGCCGGTCCGAACGCTCCTGGCGGTGCTCGCCCCAGACGGTGACGCGAGCCATCAGCCGGCTGCGAGCCGGCGCGGTGCCTCGGGCTCGCTCACCCGGACGACCGAGCCGCCGCGGGCGGCCGAGGCGCGGATCGCGTCCCACAGGCGGGCCATCCGGAGTCCGACCTCGGGCGGGCTCGGGTTCGCGACGCGGCCGGCGCGGACGTTCAGGAACTGCTCCCAGACCGGCAGGGCAACGATCGAGGGGACGCGCCGCAGCCGGCTTCGGCCGTGGCGCTGGATCTCGAGCGCCTCGCCCCAGACGCCGGTCCGCAGGATCGCCCGCTCGGTGAACACGCGGATGTCCGAGTGGCACGAGGGGATGGCCCGGCCGCAGCCATTCATCGTGACGAGCGCGCCCGACGCGAGCCGGCCGATCACCGCCGCCCGGATGTCGACGGGCCGGCCGTCGTCCTCGAGCCAGGCGGCGACCTCGGTGAAGTCCTCGCCGGCGAGATCGGCGACGGTGTTCAGCATGTGTGCCCCGGTGTCGAACAGGAACCCGCCGCCGGAGAGCTCGGGCACCTGCCGCCAGGTGCCGGCCGTGGCGGCGGCCCAGTCCTGCCAGACCACGGCGCTGACGTTGAGGATCGCCCCGAGCTCCCCCGACCGGAGGAGCCGCGACGCCTCCCGGACCTGCGGCGAGAGGCTGCCCTGGAACGCGACGACCAGCAGCCGCCCGGTTCGATCGCGCGTCGCGATCAGGTCGGTCGCCTCCTCGGCGGTCAACACCATCGGCTTCTCGAGGAGGACGTCGAGGCCGGCCTCCAGCGCCGCCGTCGCCTGCTCGAAGTGGAAGGCGTGGGGCGTGATGATCACGACGGCATCCAGCTCGCCCGCAAACCGCTCCAGGAAGCGCCGCCAGTCGGGCTCGTTCGGGGGCGCCGTCTCGGAGCCGGCAGCGAACGTCGCGGACGTCCGGGCGTAGGCGGCCTCGGACGGCTCGCAGACGGCGACGATCCGCGTGTCCGGGCGGCCCATCATCTCGCGGATGTGGTACTGGGCCATCATCCCGGTCCCGATGAACCCGACCCGCGTGGGCGCTGCCTCGGTCATGAAGTCTCCGTCGTTCGGCTCGCTGGCTCGTGGCGAGGGTAGCGTAGCGTCAGATCGAGGCGAGCCGGTCGAGTGGGAACGGCGGCTGGGCGAGCGGCTTGACCGCGATCCGGACGAGGAGGAGCGGGTTGTCGTCGCCGGCGATCCGGTTCGACGACAGCGTCCCGCAGCCCCGGCAGCGGTGGATCAGCACCCACTCGCCGTCGTTACGGACGGTGATCGCGATCGGCTCCATCGAGGCGTGGCAGTCGGACGCACGATCGCCCGGGTCCACGTCGAGATGGCGCGACCAGAGGCAGCTCGGGCAATGGTTGCGATGGGCGGTACCGGCCGCGAGGGACGGAACGTCGAGCCGGCAATGGATGCAGCGGAAGCTCTGGAGCCGGCGCGGCTGACCGCGCTGGCGCTGGGTGCGTGACAAGGGGATTCGATCTCCGGAACGCAGGGGGAGCCGTCGGTCGATGCGGCGTCACGCTCCGGACATGGAACGACCGTCCCTGCCGGGACGGTCTCGGGCTCGCGCGGTCGGTGACCGTGAGCTACGAGGACTCGCCCACCCGGAAGCGTGACGCGCACGCGGCGGCCACGGCGGCTGCGAACATGACGTCCCTCCTTCCCGGCGTCGCCGGCCCGTGGGTCGGGCTCAGGTGCGGTGGCGATCCGTGGCGGAGGATGAGGGTCGCGGGGCCGCGCGTCAACCCGACGCAGCTGGGCCTGCCGACTCGGGCGTGTCACGTCCCCGCGAGGCGCGCCACGACCGGGCCGAGCTCGTCGAGCGAGCCGACGAGGAACGAGCTGATCCCGAGCCGCTCGCGGAGCTCCTGGAACTTCTCCACGAACCGATCGTGCGAGCCGATGAAGATGTGGGGCGAGTCGATGACCTCCTGTTCGGTCATCTCGCGACCGGTTCGTTCCCTCATCCGGTCGATCACCTTGCGCGCCTCGCCCCGGAGGTCGTCGGTCAGCGTGATCGGCCACTGCGACGGATAGACGTTGAACGTCAGGTCCGCGAACCGGTCGCCGGCCGCGTCGCGCACCCAACCGATCTTCTCCTCGGTCGCGGCCCACGTGATCGAGTCGGGATCGGCCCGTTGTCCGGACAGGATCCGTGGAGCGAGCCCCACGATGTCCGCCTCGCGCGCCGCGAGCTCGAGCGTCTTGCGACCGCCGCCGCCGATGAACAGCGGCGGGTGCGGCTTCTGCACGGGCTTGGGGTACGCGTCGTACTCGTTGATCGTGTAGTGGTCGCCGCTGAACGAGAACGCCCCTTCCCCGAAGCAGCCCTTGATCACCGCGATCGCCTCGGCGAGACGAGCCTGGCGGACGCGGATGTGGTCGAACGGGATGCCGATCGCCCAGTACTCGGGCTCGTTCCAGCCCGCGCCGATCGCCACGTCGAGACGGCCGCCCGACAGGACGTCGAGCGTCGCCAGCTCCTGGGCGAGGACGGCGGGATGGCGGAGGTCGTTGTTGTGGACGAAGGCGCTGATGCGGAGCTTGTCGGTGAGGGCGGCAACCGTCGCCAGGTACGGGACCGGGGCGAGCTGCGGGACGAGGTGGTCCGGCAGGATGAATGTCGTCACCCCCATCGACTCGGCGGCGCGGGCGCGCTCGCCGAGCTCGCGGGCGGACGTGGCCTCGAAGGCATCGGCGAGGAACTGGAAGGGCTTCACATCGCGAATTGTCGCCCACGAACTCGACATCGGCTCCCTCTTGTCCGGGCGCCGATGCCGCGCGATGATCCACGCATGTCCGTCGTCGATGACCTGGCTGAGCTCCCGCCGTTCTCCGCGATCGATCGCGGGCAGCTCGAGACGCTCTCGAAGTACGCCGAGGAGCTGGACGTGCCGGCAGGGACCGCGCTCACCCACGAGGGCAAGCACGAGGGCTCGGTGTTCGTCGTGATCGCGGGCTCGATCGCGATCGAGCGGGGCGGCCGGACGGTCGACACGATCGGCCGCGGTGGGTTCTTCGGGGAGATCGCGGCGATCGACGGTGGCCCGCGGACGGCCACCGGGCGTGCGATCGAGGACACGCGGGTCGTTGCGCTCTCGCCGCGCCAGGTCAACGACGCGCTGGACGTCTCTCCCGAGCTGCGCTCGATCTTGATGGCGGCGATGGACGAGCGGCTCGCCCGGATCGACGCCGGCGACTAGGCTCCGGCAACCCGCCGGCCGGCCGCCGCCGGCCGCCTTTCGCCCCGTTTACCAAATCTGGAATCCAGCCGCCTCGGAGGTCACTCGCTGATCGCCGTCGCCGCGTCAATCGCCGCAAGCAGCCGATCGAGCATGTCGTGGCGCCGGCGATGGGCTGCCACCTCGTCGCTCATCGTGTCGCGTGCGCTGGCCGAGCCGTAGCCGTACGAATGCCGGCCGGCGCGGCGCTGGATCTCGCTCAACTCGGTGGCCCGCGCGGCGAGGAGCGCGCCACGGAGCGCCCGCAAGTCCTCGTCGGACTCGATCGGGAGCTCGATTCGCATGACGCGCGGCGCCGTCACCCCTCTTCCTCCTCGTGGTCTGCGGACAGCCGCGCGACGACGGCTTGCGTCACGCCCCACGCCCGCGAGGGGTCGCGCGGCAACCGGATCCGGACCTGGTTGCTCGCAAACGTGACATCGCCGGGCTTCACGCCGGGCAGCGCGGGTCCGGCGAGCAGCCGCATCGCCGTCGCCCGGGACAGCCCCTCGCCAAAGCGCACGACGAGCTGGCCGGACTCGCGAGACATCGAGGCGACGCCGGCTCCCTCGGCGGTGAGCCGGAGCTCGGCAACCTCGACCAGCCGGACCACGGGCGGCGGCATCGGACCGAACCGGTCGGTCAGCTCCTGGCGGAATGCCGCGAGGTCGCCGGCGGTCCGGGCCCGGGCGAGCCGTCGGTACAACTCCAGCTTCTGGGCCTCCTCGGCGACGTACTCGTCGGGCAGGTGCGCCTCGACCGGCAGGTCGATGACCGCCTGGGGCTTGTCGACCCGCGGCGCGCGATCCTCTCGCCGCGCCTTGCGCTCCTCGACCGCTTCCGCCAGCAGCCGCGAGTACAGGTCGAAGCCCACGGCCGCCATGTGCCCGGACTGCTCGCCGCCCAGGATGTTGCCCGCGCCGCGGATCTCGAGGTCCGCGAGCGCGATCTGGAACCCGGCCCCAAGCTCCGACGCGTTGAAGATCGCCTGGAGCCGCTTCCGGGCCTCCTCGCTCATCCGCTCGCGCCGCCGGTACAGCAGGTACGCGTAGGCCCGCCGTGACGAGCGGCCCACCCGGCCGCGGAGCTGATAGAGCTGGGCGAGCCCGAGGGTGTCGGCCCGGTCGATGATGATCGTGTTCGCGTTCGGGATGTCGAGGCCGGACTCGATGATCGTCGTGCACACGAGGACGTCGGCGTCACCGCCCGCGAACGTGAGCATGACCCGCTCGAGTTGGCCCTCGGCCATCTGGCCGTGGCCCACGACGAGGCGGACGCCGGGCAGCATCTGGCGGAGCTGCTCGGTCTGGGCCTCGATCGTCTCGACCCGGTTGTGGACGTAGAACACCTGGCCGCCGCGGTCGAGCTCGCGCAGGATCGCGTCCCGGACGAGCCCGGCCGACGCCTCCGCCACCCGGGTCTGGATCGGTAGGCGGTCCTCAGGCGGCGTCTCGATGACGGACATGTCGCGGACGCCGGCAAGGGCCAGGTTGAGCGTCCGCGGGATCGGCGTCGCGGACAGGGTGATCACGTCGACCTCGCGCCGGAGCTGCTTGAGGCGCTCCTTGGCGGCGACGCCGAAGCGCTGCTCCTCGTCCACGACGACAAGACCGAGGTCCTTGAACGCGACGTCCTTCGAGAGCAGGCGATGCGTCCCGATCACGAGGTCGACCGAGCCGTCGGCCAACCCCTCGACCGTCGTCTTCTGCTCGGCCGGCAGGACGAAGCGCGACAGCAGCCGGACCTTCAGCGGGAACGCCGCGAACCGCTGCGAGAACGTCTGGTGGTGCTGGGCGGCCAGGACGGTGGTCGGCACGAGAACCGCGACCTGCTTCCCGTCCTGGATCGCCTTGAACGCCGCCCGGAGGGCGACCTCGGTCTTGCCGTAGCCGACGTCGCCGACCACGAGCCGGTCCATCGGCCGGGCGGCCTCCATGTCGAGCTTGACCTCGACCACCGCGCGGAGCTGGTCGGGGGTCTCCTCGTACGGGAAGCTGGCCTCCATCTCGTTTTGCCAGGGCGTGTCGGCCGGATACGGATGGCCCTGCGAGTTCGCCCGGGCGGCGTAGAGCTCCAACAGCTCTTCGGCGAGATCGGCGACGGCCTTCCGGACGCGCTGCTTCGTCTTCAGCCAGTCGGTCCCGCCGAGCTTGCTGAGCTGGGGATGCTCGGCCCCGCTGTAGCGCGAGACGCGGGTGATCTGCTCGACCGGGACGAAGATCTTGTCGGCCCCGGCGAAGCTCAGCTCGAGGTAGTCGCGATCCTCGCCCTCGGACGGGTTGCCGCGTCGGAGCATCCGCTCGTACCGCGCGACGCCGTGGTCGATGTGGACGACGAGATCGCCGGGCGACAGGCGCTCGAGGATGTCGCGCGGCACGACCCGGCGCATCGCCTTCGGACGGCGGACGCGGACGCTCCCGAACAGCTCGCGATCGGTGACGAAGACCAAACCGTCCGGGCCGCCCTCGAAGCCGCCGTTCAGGCTCCGCTCGACGACCGCGACGGCGCCCGGCGGCGGGGCATCCGGCGCGTGAACGACGGCCGTCGGGTGACCTGCTTCCTCGAGGAGCTCGGCGAGCCGGACCGCCTGGTCGCTCGCGAGGACGATCCGTGCGCCATCCGCCCGCCAGCGCTCCACCTCATCGGCGATCGCGCCCGCACGCGCGGCGGGGAGCTGCGGCTCGCGCCAGCCGAACGGATCGCCCGAGCTCAAGCCTCGTCCGGCGAGGGCCGCGCCGTCCGGGAGCTCCGACTCCCAGGTGAGCTCGAGGGTGCGGGACGCGACGAGCCGGCCCTTCCAGTCGCGCGGCCCCAGGTAGGTCGAGGGCCAGTCCTTCGGGAGGTCGCCCGCCTCGACGAGGTCCGTCCGGCGCTCGTCGGCTTGGCGCCACAGGAACTCGGCGGATTCGGCGATCTCACCGGGCTCGTCGATGACGAGGAGGGTCGCCGGGTCGAGATGGTCGAACCCGGTCGATGGCGCCAGGTGCGCGGCCCAGACCTCGGCCGCGTCGCCCACGGCCAAGGCGCGGGTGGGGTGCTCGGCGGCGGGCGCGACCTCGCGTTCGCCGCTCTCGAACCGGGCCAGGTCGGCGGCCAGGCGGTCGGGCAGCTTGGCGGCCGAGCGGCCAAGTCGCTCGCGGAGCGCGGCCGCTCCCTCGTGCGGCGCGAGGAACTCCGACGCGGGGAGCAGGGCGGCCGCGTCGATCGAGCCGACCGTCCGTTGGTCCGTGGGATCGAATGCGCGGAGCGAATCGATCTCGTCGCCGAAGAACTCGATCCGGACGGGCAACGCCGCCGACGGCGGGAACACGTCGACGATCCCGCCACGCCGGGCGAACTCACCCCGGCCGGCCACCTCGACGGCCGGCGCGTACCCCAACCCCAGCAGCTCGCGCAAGAGCGCCTCGGGCCGGAGCCGACTGCCGACGACCAGCCGGCGTGGTTCCGCCGGCACGTCCTCCGGCGCGATCGTGTGCTGGAGGAGGGCCTGGACGCTCGCGACGAGGATCCGCGCCGTCCCGGCCCGCCATGCCGCCAGCGCCGCGACGCGGGCAGCCGTCTCGTCCGCGACGAGCTCGCTCCGCTCGTAGGCGAGCGACGTCCGCGGCTCCAGGACGGCGACCGCGGCAGGGTCGCCGAGCCAGGCGGTCAGCTCCTCGGCGACGCGGTCTCCGATCTCCGCGTCGCGGGCGATCCAGGCGAGTCGCTCGCCGTCGGCGGCGAGGGCGAGGGCTGCGGCCAGGTAGGTCTTCGCGCCGTGCGGGACGGAGCTGAGCCCAACGTGAGGCCCGACGGCACGGCCCGACGCCCCCAGCACCCCCGACGCCCCCGACGTTCCCGACGGCGGCCGGGCCAGGCGCTCGCGAAGCGCGGCGAACGAGCCGGTCGCCGCGAGCAACGGCGGGAGCGCGGAGAGATCCGGCTGCCGACGACCGGGACCGGGTCCGGCGGCGCCGGGGCGCGCGCCGCTCCGGCCCGGACCGACCGGAACGCCGGTCGAGCCGAGCCGCTCGGCGACGTGGCGATCCCGTCCACGCCGTCCGCGGAGAACCGGACCCGCGCTCATTCCGGCTGATCCCGGCGGAGGACCCGCCGCCAACCCGTCCGCGTTCGTCGCACGCCGGTCTCGTCCGGCGGACCATCGACCGCTCCCGGGGCGGCGAGGCGGGTCTCGTCGGCCGGCCGGAGCTCGAAGTTGTTGAACCGGTTGGCGGCCTTGTTCGTCCCGTGCCGGGCCCACTCCTCGACCGCATCGGCTGCCGCGTCGAGGAGGGAATCGAGCCGCGCCGTCTCGTCCGGCTGGAACGGCGCGAGGACGTGGTCCACGAAGCTGCGCTCGGGCGCGCCGATGCCGACCCGCAGCCGGCTGAACGTCTCGGTCCCTAGCTCGTCCACGATCGAGCGCATCCCGTTGTGGCCGCCCGGCCCGCCGTTCTCGCGGAAGCGGAGCTTGCCGAACGGCAGTGCGAAGTCGTCGTACACGATCAGGAGGTCGCCGAGCGGCGCGTGCTCCCGGGCGAGGATCTTCCGGACCGCGCGCCCCGAGTCGTTCATCCAGGTCAGCGGCTTGGCGAGGGTCAGGTCGAGGCTCCGGAAACGGCCCCACACGATCCGCGACGCGTCGCGCTCGCGGCCGCCCGTCCAGCCGGCGCGATCGGCAATCCGATCGAGGACCATCCAGCCGATGTTGTGCCGGGTCCGCTCGTACTGGCTGCCCGGGTTGCCCAGGCCCACGACGATCTTCACGCACGCTCCGGGCGCCCATCGGAGGCGCCTGACCCGGCGTGCACGTCACGCCGAACGGGCCCGAATCCCGGCGACCGGGAGGGCCCGCGTCGATGGTAGCAGCGGGTCGCCGGCGGAGGGCCGGCATCATGGGCGCGGGCGGAGCGCCTAGCGTCAGCCGGCGCGGAGCTCCGAGCCCGGCGTCATCGGGCGGGCGGAGCGCCTTGCGTCAGCCGGCGGCGAGCAGGCGCTGCTCGAGGGCACGCATCGCGGCCTCCTCGGCGGGCTCCGCGTGATCCCAGCCGCAGACGTGGAGCGTTCCGTGGGTCACGAGCAGCCGGAGCTCGTCCCGGGCGGGCCAGCGAACCGCGCCGGTCTGGCCGCCCCGTCCGGCGGCCGCCTGCTCGACCGCCCGCTCGACCGAGACCACGACGTCGCCGAGATGCGTCCGCCGGCCGGGCGGCCCCGCGAAGAACGCCGCGTCGGCGGGCCGTGGCCCGGGTCCGCGATCGTCGTCACCATCGTGTCGCGGGTAGGCCTCGGGCGGCAGGAACGGGAACGACAGGACGTCGGTCGGGCCGTCATGACCCAGGTGGGTCGCGTTGAGCGACGCCAGCTCGGCATCGTCAGACAGGACGAGCCCGATCGAGGCCGGCTCGGGGGCGCCGGCGACCTCGAGCGCCGCCGCGATCGAGCGCACGAGGACGACGATCGGGGCCGGCAACGGCCGAGCGACCGACGGCCGGATCTGGACGTCGATCCGCCACGGGCCCAGGTACTTGACGATCACGCCCCGGTGCCGGTCCCCGCCCCCGCGCTCCGTCGGGACTCGATCTCGACGACCTTGTTCTGGGGGTAGGCGATCCGCTGGTGGTACATCCCCAGGAGCTGTTCGACGAACGCTTCCTTGATCTTCTCGACGTCGCGGAGCGTCAGGTCGCACTCGTCGAACTGGCCGTCGGACAGCCGCTCGTCGATGATCCGGGCGACCATCGCCCGGATCGCGGGCTCGTCGCGCGAGGCGAGCGAGCGCACCGATGCCTCGACCCCGTCGGCCAGCATGATCAGCGCCGCCTCTCGGGTCTGTGGCTTGGGCCCGGAGTGGCGGAACTTGCGCTGGTCGACAGCCGCCGCCGCGCGCTTGCCTTCGGGCATCGCCAGGCCGCCGAACGGCTCCGCGGCGAGCCCCTTCGCCCTGGCGTAGAAGTAGCTCATGATCGCCGTCCCGTGGTGCTGCGGGATGAACGCGATCAGGCTCTTGGGCAGCCGGGCCTTGTACGCGATGTCGATGCCATCGGCGGTGTGCTGCTTGAGGATCTGGGCGGACGTCTCGGGGTCGAGCTGGTCGTGGACGTTCTCGCCGCCGGCCTGGTTCTCGATGAACGCGAGCGGGTTCGCGAGCTTGCCGACGTCGTGGTAGTAGGCCGCGACGCGGGTGAGCAGCGGGTCGGCGCCGATCGCCTCCGCGGCGCGCTCGGCGAGGTTGCCGACCATCAGCGAGTGGTGGTACGTGCCCGGAGTCTCGATGAGCAGGCGCCGCAGCAGCGGCTGGGACGGGTTCGCGAGCTCGAGCAGCTGGAACACGGTGAGGATCCCGAAGACCGAGCCGAGGACCGCGAACGAGCCGACCGCGGCGATCGAGGCGCCGGCGGCCGACAGGACCGAGGCGCCCATGAGCTCGATCACGCCTCGGGCGTCGTGGCTGCCGAGGAACCCGAACATCCCCACGACGAGGACGTTGACGATCGCCACGACCAGGCCTGCCTGGAGGAAGACCTGGAAGCGGTCGCCGCGCCGGATCGTGATGATCCCGGCCATCCCGCCGAAGAACAGGTAGGCGGCGAACTCGATCTCGTTGCCGTTCATCGACCCCGCGATCAGCGCCAGGGTCGCGGTGACGATCGTCGCGACCCCGGCATCGAGGAGGATCGCGAGGAGCATCCCGGCGGCGGCCGACGGGAGGATGAACGGGAGGCCGGCCCGGCCGGCGGTGATCTTCAGGAGAAGGGCCATCCCCACGAGCACGAGGCCGATGAGGACGAGCGAGTTCGTCCGGTGCCAGAGCTGTGGGCGGAACCGCCAGACCCAGCCGAGGAGGATCCCGACGATCAGGACCGACAGGACGAACCAACCGCCGAGGCGCAGGACGTCCGGTCGCGATTCGGTGAGCCCGAACTCCTTGATCGCCTCGAGAATCTCCGGCGTGATCTTCTCGCCACGTCGGACGATCACCTGGTTCTGGCGGTAGTCGACGATCACGTCCGCGACCGCGTCGACCGCCTTCGACGTGGCGAGGGCCGTCAGCTCCTGGCTGTACGAGGAGTTCGGGACCACGAGCGGCGAGATGAGCTCGGCGGCAAGGGACCGCTCGGGCTTCTCGAGACCGACCATCTGACCGGACAGCCCGGCCCGGATCGTCGCGATGTCGTCGGTGTCACGGATCTCCTGGCGCTCGGTGACGTCGAGGACGCGCGATGCCTCCTCCCGAACGGCCTGCCAGCCATCCGCATCGAGCCCCTCGAGGGTCGCGTGGGTGTCCTCACTCAGCCCGTCGATTGAGCTGAGCAGGGCCTGCCGACTTTCGGGCGTGACGTCGGGCGCGAACGCAGCATCGATGAGCCGGACCTGGCGCTCGAAGGCCGCGACCTGCGCCGTCGCGCTCCGATCGGCCTTGTCGTCGCTGAAGTCGTACACCGGCTCGACGGTGTGGCGCGCCTCCTCGCGAGCCTGGTCGGTCGCGATCTGGCTGACGTACGACTGGGTGCGGGGAGCGACGATGTCGGCGGTGGCGACGTCGTTGACCGCGACGTCCAGCTGGTGCGGGAGGAGATCGAGCGAGAAGATCACGGTCAGGGTGACGACGAGGATCGCGGCCCCCGTCGCGAGCCGGCGCAGGTCGCGCCTGGTGAAGACCGAGGCGGCCGCGGACGCGCGCTGGGTCAGCATCGGCGGGTCCTCCCGCGCTCGCGAGCCTCTCGCGTCATCGTCAGGCCGCTCCGTGCGGGCTGGCGTCGTGGCCGGCGAGGTCGGCCTGGGCTAGGGCGCGGGCAACGAGCTCCGAGACACGCCGGCCGTCGGCGCGGCCACGGGTCCGCGGCGCCAGCCAGCCCATGACCTTGCCCAGATCGCGCGCGCTCTGGGCGCCGGTCGCCGCCACGCCCGCCGCGACGAGGGCCTCCAGGGTCGCGTCGTCGAGCTGCGCGGGCAGGTACCCGGCCAGGATCGCGATCTCGGCCTCTTCCTTGCTGGCGAGGTCTTCGCGACCGCCCTTCCGGAACGCCTCGACCGACTCGCGGCGCGTCTTCACCTCGCGGCCGAGCACGGCCAGGACGTCCTCGTCGGACAGCTCGCGCCGGTCCTTCTTCTCGACCGCGTAGATGGCGTTCTGGGCCATCCGCAGGACGTCGCGGCGCAGCGCATCACCCGACCGCATGGCGGCGGTGACGTCGGTCTGGATCCGATCTCGAAGGGACACCGGAATGGCTACCTCGGGCGGGGCGGGGTCGTCGCCGGCTCGGTTCGCCGGTGGACGGCCGCGAGCGCCCTGGGGCGGGACGGGCTGAGCGGGCTCAGCCGGCCTGCGTTCGGGCGTTCTTCTTGCGCTTCGCTTCCTTGCGCTTCCGCTTCACGCTCGGCTTCTCGTAGTGCTCGCGGCGGCGAGCCTCGGCGAGGATGCCGGACTGCTGGATCTTCTTGTTGAAGCGGCGGAGGGCGCTTTCGAACGTCTCGTTCTCACCCACGCGGACTTCTGCCAATCCCGGTTCACCTCCTCCGGCTCGAGTCTCGTCTCGATCGCGTCGCGCGGAGCCGCCGGCGACGTCGATCGCCCCGCACGCTCCGTTGGCCGCCTGTCGGCCGCCGGGTGGCAGGGCCGCCGGAGCATAGCCGAGGGGTCTGAGCCGGTCAATCGGACCGACCCGGTGCTGGCGCCTGCCCCGCTCCCTCGCAGCCCACGCTCTCGCACCGCGAGACTTGCCAGACGCCGCCCGGAGCGACGTTCGCCGACCAACCTCCACCAAATGCCGCCCGCGACGTCATCCGGGCATCACTGACCGTCGGCGAGGCGCGTGGACGCGGGAGACTCCCGTCGTCCGGCTCCGAACGACGTCCCGGGCGTCATCCGGCAGAAACAGAACCCCTGCCAGATCGCCGCGGGGTTGCCGCGCCCATCGTCGAACTGCGACTCCCCGGTGCGGGAGAGCGGCGCCGAAGAGCGCTGCCATCGCCGCGATCCGCCGCCGGCTCGTCGTCGCCTCCGGGAGGATCACGAGGCGGCCAACCGGACCGCGAACCGTCCAGCCGAGATCGCGGGCGACCCGACCCGCCAGCCGAACCTTTCTGTCCAGCGTATGCAAGAGGGCCTGCACGTCCGGAACGACCGACTTCACCTCGATGACGAGCAGTCGGCCCGTCGCGGCGTGAAACGCAAGGATGTCGATCGAGCCGCGTTCGCCGGCGATCGCGAACGTCACCTCGACGCGGACCTCCCAACCGAGCGTCGTGAGCCAGCGGACCGCCTGATCGACCAGCCGAGCGTGCGCGGCGTCCAACAGCCGATCGAGCTGCTCGCCATGCCAACGGACCATCAGATCGAGCCGGGCCTCGAGCGCGGTGGCAACCCTCAGCAGGGTCTCGACCTGGATGCGGCCGATGTCCCCACGTTCGATCGCCGAGATCACGCTGCGGGACAATCCCGCGCGAACCGCCAGGTCGATCTGCCGCCAACGGCGGCGGATGCGGAGCGCGCGCAGTTGCAGGCCGAGGCGGATCGCGTCCACGGCGCGAGGATGACGCCGAGCGCTTCACTCGCGCTTACCATCCGCGGATGGCGCCGGAGCCCCTCACTCTCCTGGATCTGCTCGATGGCGCCATCGAGCGGTTCGCCGACCGGCCCGCGCTCCGGCTGTGGCACGACGACGGCACGAAGACGACCTGGACGTACCGCGAGCTCGATCGGCGGAGCCGGCTCGCCGCGTGGCGTCTGCGCCACCAGTTCGGGCTGAACCCCGGCGACCGAATCCTGACCTGGAGCCCGTCCTCGCCAGCCCTCCCCGCCGTCTATCTTGGCGCGATGCGGGCGGGCCTGGTCCTCGTCCCGCTCGATCTCCGGATGAGCACCGATGCGATCCGGGGCATCGTGGACCGGGCGGAGCCGAGACGCCTGATCCTCGGGACCGGCCAGGATGCTCCCGATCCTGCGACCGCCGGCCTGGAGCAGTTCCCGACCACCACGGTCGACGCGCTCGTCGACGAACCGGACGGGAACGACTCGGCCGCCTTCCCCGACGACTGGCGCGACCAGCTTGACGCGTGGCCGCGTCCCCGCCCCGAGGACATCTGGGACCTGATCTTCACGAGCGGGACAACCGGCACCCCGAAGGGCGTCATGGTCGCCCACGACAACCTGCTCGCCACGATCAAGGCAATCGACCACGTGATCCCGCCACTCGACCATCGGGTCGTCAGCGTCCTCCCGCTCAGCCACCTGTTCGAGCAGGCGATCGGGCTGATCTATGCGCTGAGCGTCGGCGCCGACATCCTGTACGTCCGGAGCCGGAACCCGCGCATCCTGTTCGCGGCACTGAACGACCACCGGGTGACGACGATGATCGTCGTCCCGCAGGTCCTCGATCTCTTCTGGAGCGCGATCGAGCGCGAGGCCGATCGATCCGGGCGCCGCGCCCTGTTCGACCGCCTCCGCGCGATCGCCCGCCACCTGCCCTACCGGGCCCGGCGACTGATCTTTCGCAACGTCCACGCCCGCCTGGGCGGCAGTCTGAACCTGTTCGTCAGCTCGGGGGCGTTCCTGCCACCGGCGCTGCAGCAAGCCTGGGAGGACCTCGGCGTCATCGTCGTCCAGGGCTACGGCAGCAGCGAGAACGGATTCGGGACGTGCACGACGCCGCAGGACCACGGACTGGGGACGGTGGGGCGGCCCGTCCCGCCGGTCCAGCTCCGGATCGCCGACGACGGAGAGGTCCTCTTCCGCGGCCCGACGCTCTTCAAGGGCTACTGGCGCGATCCCGACGCGACGGCGCGCGCGATCGACGCCGACGGCTGGTACCACTCCGGTGACATCGGCCACCTCGACCCGGGCGGCCGGCTCGTGCTGAGCGGGAGGACGAAGGATCGGATCGTCCTGCCGAACGGCTTCAAGGTCTACCCGGAGGACATCGAGAACGCCCTGCGGGTCGCCGGGATCCGGGACGCGATCGTGGTCGAGACCGATCCGGGCCGGATCGAGGCGATCGTCTACCTGCGCGGCGTGGGCGTCGAGACGGCCGAGGCCGCCAAGCCCGTCGTCGACGCCGCGGTCCGGGAGGCCAACGCACACCTCGGACCGCAACAGCGGATCGCCGGTTGGCGGCTGTGGCCCGAGGACGACTTCCCGCGCACGCACACGCTCAAGGTGAGGCGCGACCCGGTCCGTGCCTGGGCGACGGGGAGTGGCCCGGTGCCAGATCGACTGGAGCCGCGCTCGCCGATCAGTTCGGCACGCTGAACCCGATCCCGATCGTCGCGAGCGCCGCGGCGACGTTCCCTGCCGCGGGATCGGCCGAGGCCGCGGGCAGCCACTGGAACACGACCAGGGTCGGTCCCAGCGCGCGGAGGACGTAGCGCGTGCCGACGGGCGCCGCGACCCGGGCAGGCCCGGTCGCGAGGTAGCCCGCCTCCTCGTTGCCGGCGTCCGTCGCCGCGGCTGCGTCGGCGAACTCGTACACGACGATGAACCCGGCGTCCGGCTGATCGGGCAGGACGACCTGGTAGACGGCGCGTGGCGCCGACCGGAGCCGGCCAGATTCGGGCGGCCGGAACGGCCGCGTGCTCTCGCCGATCTGGACGGCGACCGCGCTGAGGGCCGTCCGGATCGCGCCGAACGTCGCTCCGGTCGCGCCGCCGACGCGGGCCGATGGTCCGGCGCTGGCCGCCGGCACCGTGGCTGGCGCGGTGTTCGCCGCGACGCCGCAAGCGGCCACGGTCGTCATCGCGGCAACGCCGACGAGCCACGCGCCGAACAAGGGCGCGGCGCGCCCGAGGGCGATCCTCATCCGGGCGGCCAGTCGAATGCTCGGCCGCCCATGAGGTGGAGATGGAGATGATCGACCGACTGGCCGCCCCAGCGACCCACGTTGCTCACGATCCGGTAGCCGTCCTCGGCGATCCCGGCGTCTCGGGCGATCTGCGCGAGGGTCGCG
>Ga0081539_10002260_pt1 | contig 28009 bp, 7 predicted proteins | sample TabmetS4T2R2_FD_71023 | JGI IMG/M metagenome (GOLD analysis project Ga0081539, IMG submission 71023) | Tabebuia heterophylla rhizosphere microbial communities from the University of Puerto Rico - S4T2R2 | ecosystem: Host-associated > Plants > Roots > Rhizosphere ... | reverse complement strand
CCTACGCGGAGTTGAACGAACAAGCGAATCAATTGGCTCACTACCTGCGACGACGCGGGGTGGGACCGGAATCGCTGGTCGGGATCATGATGGAGCGCTCAGCGGCGATGGTCGTGACGCTACTCGGCATTCTGAAAGCAGGCGGCAGCTACCTGCCGCTGGATCCTGACTATCCGAGCGCTCGTCTCAGCTTCATGCTCGCAGACGCCGGCGTCACAGTGTTGGTGACTGAAGAACATCTCGCTGACCGTTTGCCGCAGCCAACTCCATCGCTGATCTTGGTTGACGCCGAGCGTCAAGCGATTCAGCAGGAGAGCGACGCCAATCCCACAACGCAAATCAATCCCGACAATCTCGTCTATGTCCTCTACACCTCCGGCTCGACCGGCACGCCAAAAGGCGCGATGCTCGCCCACCGCGAAGTAGTCAACTGCGTGCTGTGGATGCAGCAGACCTACCAGCTCGACGCCGGCGACCGCATGTTGTGCAAGACCACGCTGAACTTCGATCCGTCCGTGTGGGAGATCTTCTGGCCATTAATGTTCGGCGCCGGCATCGTGATGACAGCTCCCGAGGACCAGCTCGACAGCACCGCCCTCGTGCGCACCATCATCAATGAAAAGGTCACGATCGCTTACTTTGTCCCTTCGATGCTGGCGCTGTTTTTGAGCGACCTGGAAGTCGCCGCCGCGACCTCACTGCGGCAGGTGATCTGCGGCGGCGAATCGCTGAGCGCGGAGCTGGTGAAACGCTTCTACGAGCTGTTGCCACAGGCGACCTTGCACCACTCGTACGGTCCAACAGAAACGGCCATCGCCACAGCCGAGATAGTTTGCGATCCACACAGCGCACACCGCGTAATGCCTATCGGCCGGCCACCTGCAAACCTCAAACTCTACGTTCTCGACCAGCAGCGGCAGCCGCTCCCGATCGGGATCTCAGGCGAGTTGTTTGTCGGCGGGGCCGGACTCGGCCGCGGCTACTTGAACAGGCCCGACTTAACCGCGGAGAGATTTGTTCCGGATCATTTGAGTGACACGCCGGGCGCGCGGCTGTACCGCACGGGCGATCTCGTGCGCTACCTCGCCGACGGCAACCTGCAATTTCATGGACGCACTGACACGCAAGTCAAAGTGCGCGGCATCCGCATCGAACTCGGCGAGATCGAAAGCGTGATCGTGGCGCATGAGAAAGTGCACAGCGCCGCCGTGGTCGCGCGCACAGACCAGACGGGCGAGAAGAGTTTGGTAGGTTACGTCGTCGCTGTTCCGGACGCGGATCTAAACGCGGCGGAATTGCGGCAGGCACTCACGCAGAAGTTACCGAAGTACATGGTCCCGGCGACGTTCGTGTTCCTGTCGGAACTGCCGCTGATGTCCAACGGCAAGGTCGACCGGCAAGCGCTCCCCGCACCCGAACCGCAGGCCGTCGAGCCGACCGAAGCGTATGTCGCACCGCGCACGGCCATGGAAGAGATGATCGCCGATATCTGGTCGGAGTTGCTGGGCGTCGCGCGCGTTGGTGTCTACGACAACTTCTTCGAGTTGGGCGGTCACTCGCTGCTGGCGGCGCAAGTCATCGTGCGAGTGCGTCACAAGTTCGCCGTCAACGTGCCGCTGCAAAGTCTGTTTGAGACGCCAAACGTTGCCGGTCTAGCGCTCGCGGTAACGCAAACTCAGGCGCAAATGTTGGATCTCACTGAAACCCAAGACCTGCTTGCTGAACTCGAAGCTTTGTCAGAAGAAGAGGCGCAGTCTTTAGTCGCCGGCCACCAATCCTAACGACGGCCTTCCATCACGATTTCTCTACCACACGGCTTCGTCTTCAAGAGTAAACGACTATGACTGACAGTGTGTTGAAAGCAATCGGCAAGACTCCGCTGGTGCAAATGTCGCGCGTCATACCCGACCTGCACTTCAAACTGTTCGCCAAATTAGAAGGCCTGAACCCGGGTGGCAGCACTAAAGATCGTCCCGCGTTCAGCATCATTCAGCACGGAATCGACACCGGCCGAATCGGGCCGGACACGGTGGTGATCGAGTCGAGCTCGGGCAACATGGGTATTGGCTTGGCCCAGGCGTGCGCCTATCACGGACTGCGTTTTATCTGCGTGATCGATCCGAAGACGACGACGCAAAACGTGCGACTGCTCCAGGCTTACGGCGCCGAGGTCGACATGGTGCTCGAACCCGATGAGACAACGGGTGAGTTTCTGCAAGCCCGACTCAATCGCGTCAACAAGCTGCTCGGCTCGATGGACAATACGTTCTGGCCCAACCAGTATTCGCATCGCTACAACCCGATCGCTCATCACCAAACGATGCACGAGATCGTCACTGATCTGGATGGCAAAGTCGATTTCCTTTTCTGCGCCACGAGCACCTGTGGAACGATCCGCGGCTGCGCCGAGTACGCTCGGCGGCACAATCTGGAGACAAGAATTTTCGCGGTGGACGCAGTGGGCAGCGTGATCTTCGGCGGCGCGAACTGCAAGCGCCTGCTGCCCGGTCACGGCTCGGCTGTGCGTCCGGCGCTCTACCATCCTTACATTGCCGAGCGCTGTATTCACGTTACCGATCTGGATTGCGTGCTCGGCTGCCGCCGGTTGGTGCGGCACGAAGCGATCCTGGCGGGCGGTTCGTCGGGCGCCGTGTTGATGGCGGTCGAACGAGTGAAGGACGAGATACCCGCGGGCGCCAACTGCGCCGTCATCTTTCCGGATCGCGGCGAACGATATCTCGACACGATCTATTCAGACACCTGGGTCGCCGAACACTTCGGCGACGTCGAACACCTTTGGCAGGAGCAGAAAGAAACGGCCGCCTGCATGGTGGCCGCCACTTGAACACGCGAGAGAACAATGATGTCGACATCTCAGGCTTACGCCACTGATATCAATCATGAACGGGAATCCGCCGGCGACCGGATTCTGTTGCTGAGCGGTCGCGAAGTAGGCGAGCTGCTTACCGGGCAGGAGCGCGAGATCCTGCGCGTCGTGCGGCTCGCTTACGAAGCGCACGCACGCAATCAAACCGCATTGCCTTTTTCGACATTCCTCCGCTTTCCGGCCGATGACAAGAACCGGATCATCGCCCTGCCCGCCTACCTTGGCGATTCGTTCAACGTTGCGGGCATCAAATGGATTGCTTCTTTTCCCGGCAACATCGAGCGGCACATGAATCGTGCGTCGGCGGTGATCATTCTGAACTCGCCACAGACCGGCAGGCCGCAGGCAATCATCGAAGGCTCGCTCATCAGCGCCAAGCGAACCGGCGCCAGTGCGGCTTTGGCCGCGCAGCAGATTCACCAGTTCGACAGCGAAACTCGGCTCGGTCTGATTGGCGCGGGTCCGATCAATTTCGAGGTGCTGCGTTTTCTGTTGGCGGCCCAGCCGCTACTTACGACTTGCGTCGTCTTCGATCTGGCGGAAACACGGGTAGATCGATTCGCGCAGAAGTGCGCCGCGGAGTTTCCCGAGCTGACAGTCGAAACCGCAGCGGCAGTGGAAGACGTGTTGCAGCGTTGTTCGTTGATCTCGCTGGCTACAAATGCGAGCCGGCCGCACCTCAGCGATCTTTCGGCATGTTCACCCGGCACGACGATCCTGCACGTATCGCTGCGCGATCTGACGCCGGAGATCATTCTCTCGTGCGACAACATTGTCGACGACGTCGATCACGTCTGTCGCGCGCAGACTTCCGTGCACCTCGCCGAACAACTGGCGGGCGAACGCAGCTTCCTCAGATGTACGCTCGGCGAAATCCTCACGGGCGCGGCGCCGCCGCGGAAAGACGCAAACAGTATCGCGGTGTTCAGTCCGTTTGGTTTGGGCATTCTGGATCTGGCGGTAAGCAATCTGGTCTGTGAAGTGGCGCGCGAGCGCGAGCGCGGCACCGTCGTGGAATCGTTTCTTCCCGAGGCCTGGAGCTGAAGCAGGTCGCAAGCTGATCCAATGAGCACTCTTTCCGCCGAAATTCCGAAACTATCTGCTGCCAAGCTGGAACTACTCGCCAGACGCCTGCGGGAAAAGCAGCGGCGTGCGGAGTATGCGCCGCCAATCTCGCGCCGCGATCCGAGTATTACTCGGCCGCCGTTGTCGTTTGCGCAACAGCGCTTGTGGTTTCTCCAGCAACTCGAGCCAAACAACGCTGCCTACAACATTCCGCTCAGCGTGCGCTTGCGGGGAGCACTGAACATCGCGGTGCTAAAACGAGCGTTGAGCGAAGTCGTACGCCGCCACGAAATTCTCCGCACCGCGTTTGAAGACATCGATGGACAACCGGTGCAGATCATCTCACCGCCGCATCCGGTTGGCTTTCCCGTGGTCGATCTCAGCGAACTCTCCGAGCAGGCGCAGTCGGAGCAACTGGCGCGGCACCGTCGCCGTGAGGTGGAGACACAATTCGATTTGGCGGTCGGCCCGCTATGGCGCGCCAAGCTGTTGCGCGTTGCACCCGAAGAGCACATCGCGCTGTTCACGATGCACCACGCCATTTCCGACGCCTGGTCCATGAGTGTGCTGGTTGAGGAACTCGGCCGCTTGTACGAAGCGTTCGCCGCGGACCGGCCCTCGCCGCTGGAAGAGTTGCCGGTCCAGTATGCCGATTACGCAATCTGGCAGCGCGAGTGGCTGCAAGGCGAAGTGCTGCAGGCGCAACTCGACTACTGGCGCGGTCAACTGACGGATGCGCCCGCCGAGCTGCAATTGCCTACCGATCGGCTGGCGGCGCCGAAGGACACGACTCCCGGCGCGACACACGATTTCACGATTCCGCCTGAGGTGAGCGCGCGGCTCACCGAGCTATGCCGCAGTGAAGAAGCAACGCTCTTCATGCTGATGCTCGCTGCCTTCGGCTCATTGCTCTCGCGCTACAGCGGACAGGAAAACATTCTCATCGGTACCGTAATCGCCGGCCGCCACCGGCTCGAACTGGAGCGGCTGATCGGCTTCTTTGTTAACACGCTGGTGATGCGAGTCGATCTGGATGGCAATCCGAAGTTCCGCGAACTACTCAGACGCGTGCGGCAAAAAACGCTCGCCGCGTACGCGCATCAGGACGTGCCGTTTGAAAAACTCGTGAGCGAGTTGCAGCCGGGTCGCAGCCCCAGTCACAACCCGTTTTTCAATACTCTGCTGGTGATCCAAAACTCGCCCCGCAGCGAGTGGAATGTCGAAGGTCTCCAGATTGAGGGGCTCGCGTCGGATATGGTGGCCGCGAAGTTCGACCTCACGCTCGTGGTGACCGAAGTCGACACGCACATCGCCGCGACGTTTGTTTACAGCACGGACCTATTCGATCGTTCGACCATCGCGGGGATGGCTGAAAGACTGCAACAGATCCTGCGCGATGCGACCGCCGCCGAAAACACCGCTGTTGCCACCACCGGAAGCTCCGCAGAGCAATTGGTAAACGCCTTCAACGCCAACCTGGAATAGACATGGACCAGTCAAGCATTCACGAGATATTCAGTAAAGCCGCGCAGGAGTTTGCCGCGCATGTCGCCCTGGAGCAGGGACACCGCGTCATCACCTATCGCGAGCTCGAGGACGAATCGAACCGGCTCGCAAACTTCCTGATCTCCGCCGGCGCCGCCCCGCATTCGATCGTCGCCATCATGTCTCGCGATGCGGCCCGCGTGGTGACGGCGATCCTGGCGATACTAAAAGCGCGCGGCGCGTTCGCTCCATTCGATCCGCTCATGCCTGACAACCGGCTGCGAGTGATGGCTGAGCAGATCACGCCACGCTGGTTCATCACCGACGCGGAACACCTCGAACGGCTGGCTGAGATCGTGTCGGGGATTGACGGTCGCGTGAAGGTGGTCTGCGCGGATGCTTATGAGCCTGCGAGTGAAGTCTCGGAAAGCGTCGAGGTAATTCGTGGTTACGCTGGGTACACGCTCACTGAGAACCCGGGCGTCGCGTCAGAACCCGACGATATGTGCTCGATCTTTTTCACCTCCGGTTCGACCGGCACGCCGAAGGGAATTGCCGGGCGACTCAAGGGCATCGCGCACTTCGTGTTGTGGGAAGCCGGCGCGGTGAAGGCGGGTCCGGGCACACGCGTAAGCCAGCTCGCTTCGGCGTCGTTCGATGCTTTTCTGAAGGATGTTTTCGTGCCGCTGAGTGCCGGAGGCACAGTCTGCATTCCCGAGAGCAGGGAAATCACGCGCGACGCGAAGGCGCTGGTTGACTGGTGTGAGGCGAGGCGCGTCACGGTACTTCATTGTGTGCCGTCGTTGTTCCGGTCGATCATCAATGTCGGTCTCACCAGTGCTAACTTTCCCGCGCTGCGTTACGTCGTGCTGGCCGGGGAGCCGTTGTTGCCGATAGACGTCGGCAGATGGGTGGAAGCTTTCGGCGACCGCATCCAGCTCATCAATCTCTACGGACCAACGGAAACAACTCTCACGAAGCTCTTCCACTTCGTCAGCGTCGCCGACAAGGATCGCCGCTCGGTTCCGATCGGCAAGCCGATTCCGGGCGGCGCGGCTGTAGTCATCGACGCGCAGGGACACGCCTGTGCGCCCGGCGAGGTCGGCGAGATTCTCATCCGCACGCCGTATCGCGCGCACGGTTACTACAACGATCCGGAGAAGACCGCGAAGGTTTTTGTTCCCAATCCGTTCAACGACGATCCGAACGACATCGTCTATCGCACCGGCGATTACGGCCGCGTGTTGCCGGATGGAAACTTCGAGTTTGTGAGCCGGAAAGATCATCAGGTCAAAATCCGCGGCGTGAGGATTGAGCTGAACGAGATCGAGAACGTGCTGCGCAAGCACGAGAGCGTGACTGACGTGGCGGTTATCGATCGCAAAGATGCGATCGGCAACAAGTACCTTTGTGCTTACGTCGTGCTCAACCGCGACGTCGAGCAGGCAGCTCTTAGACGGCACTTGGCTCGTTGGCTTCCCGACACGATGATGCCTTCGGCCCTGATTCGGCTCAGCGCGCTGCCGCACACGATGAACGGCAAAGTGGATCGCACGAACCTGCCGGCGCCGGGAATGGACGGCAGTCGCGCCGCGCCCTACGTTGCGCCGCGAACGGCGATCGAAGAAGTGATCGCAAACGTCTGGGCGAGTGTGTTGGAAGTGGAACGAGTGGGAGTCACGGACAGCTTCTTCGACCTGGGCGGCCACTCGCTTCTGGCCACGCAAGTGATCTCGCGCGTGCGTTCAGCATTGCGCGTCGATGTAGGCGTGCGGCAACTGTTCGAGGGCCCGACGGTGGCTGAGCTCGCAACGGCAGTCGAGACGGCGTTAAAAAGCGGGGCTGCTACTCCACCACGCATCGAGCGTGCATCGCGCACGGGTGCGTTGCCGCTCTCGTTCGCGCAACAGCGTCTTTGGTTTCTCGATCAGCTCGAGCCCGGCAACGCGTTCTATAACGTTCCGGCCGCGATCCGTATGAACGGCCGGCTGAATATCGGTGCGCTCGGCGATGCGTTGCAGGAGATCGTGCGCCGCCACGAGACGTTGCGCACGTCGTTTCGAAACGTGAATGGCGAGCCAGAGCAGTACATCGCCGCCACGCTCGAGATGCCGCTCGAAGTTACAGATCTGAGTTCACTGACCGATGCCGAGCGAGAGCCACGAGTCGCGGACCTGGTAACGGAGTGGGCGTGTCGCCCGTTCGATCTCGAACGTGGACCGCTCGTCCGCGCACACCTGCTTCGGCTAGGCGAGGAAGAACACGTCTTGCTGTTCTCGATGCACCACATTGTCGGCGATCTCTGGTCGATCGGTGTGCTGGTTAATGAGTGGGCCACTTTATACGAGGCGTTCTCCGCCGGACAACCCTCGCCGCTCGAACCCTTGCCCGTGCAATACGCCGACTACGCGATCTGGCAGCGAGAATGGCTGAGCAGCGACGTGCTCGAAGCGCAGCTCGATTACTGGCGCAAGCAACTGGCGGACGCACCCACGGTCTTGAACATGGCCACCGATGGACCGCGAGGAAATCAAACCTTCGCGGGCGCGCGACTGCCTGTTTCTCTTCCCGCTCAACTCAGCCGCGAACTCGAAGCACTCAGCCGCCGCGAAGGAACCACGCTCTACATGACGCTGCTCACCGCGTTTGGAGTGACGCTCCGCTATCAAACTCGTCAGAACGACATCCTGGTCGGGACTCCGATCGCGGGCCGGCAGCAGTTGGAACTCGAAAGCCTGATCGGCTTCTTCATCAACACGCTCGTCTTGCGGCTCAACTTCGCCGGCGATCCGAGTTTCCGCGAGTTGCTCAGGCGTGTACGCGAGACCGCGCTGGGAGCTTATGCGCATCAGGATCTGCCGTTTGAGAAATTAGTCGAAAAGTTGCGTCCTGAGCGCAGCCTCAATCACAACCCGCTGTTTCAGGTCAACTTCACGCTGGACCAGGTTCCGGTGCGCGAAACCAAGGTGGCCGGCGTGACCATGACTCCGGTGGAAGCCGACAAGGGAATGGTGCAATTCGATCTGGTACTGCATCTCGCGAACAGTCCCGAGGGCGTGGTGGGAGCATTGCAATATCAGACCGGGTTGTTCGCGGCAGACACGATGAAAAGGTTTTTCGAACAGTTCGAGCACGTGCTGCGCGCCGCGTTGGCGCGTCCGGAAGTAAAGCTGAGCGAGCTGTGCGCCCGTTTGGATGAGCTCGAGCGCGAGCGCTGGGCGGACCAGCACAAAGAGATCGCTGACGTCGGTTTGCGAAAACTGAAGGGCGCCAGCAGACGCGCAATCGCCGCCGAAGTTTAGGCCGAATTGCTTTTTGACAACGATATGGACCACGAACTCCTCGGTCTCGAAAAACTGCGCGCCGTGAAGCGCCGCCCGGTCACGGAGGGCCACGGTCTGGTGACGGCAGAGCCGCTGTTTCCGAACAGGGCCTTGCCGCTGCTGGTCGAACCTTCTGTCAGTGCACTCGATCCGGTGGCCTGGGCCGGCCGCAATCGAGAGTTCATCGAAACGAGCCTGCGCCGGCACGGTGGAATTCTCTTCCGTAATTTCAATCTCAAAACCGCCGACCAGTTCAGGCAGTTCATGAGTGCGGTTGCCGGTGAGCTGCTGAATTACAACGAGCGTTCGTCGCCGCGCACGCAAGTTACCGATCACGTCTACACCTCCACCGATTATCCGCCGGCCTACAGCATCTTCGTGCACAACGAAAACTCTTATCAAAGCCACTGGCCGATGAAGATCTTTTTCTTTTGCGAGACTCCGGCGCACTTTGGCGGCGAGACTCCGATTGCCGACTGCCGCCGCGTTTACGCCCGCCTGCCCGCAGCAATCAAAGAGCGCTTCATGGCAAAGAACTGGATGTACGTGCGCAACTTCGGCGACGGCTTCGGCCTCCCGTGGCGCACCGTTTTCCAAACGGAAGATCGCGCCGCTGTCGAAGAGCATTGCCGCCGGAACGGCATCGACGTGAAGTGGAAAAGCGACCACCGGCTGCGCCTGCGTGCGGTGCGGCGCGCCGTCCATCAACACGCGTACACCGGCGAAGACGTCTGGTTCAACCATGCGACGTTCTTTCACATTTCGACGATGGAGCCGGCAATCCGCGAAGCGCTGCTGGCGGAAGTGGCCGAAGACGATCTGCCCACCAACTCCTACTACGGCGATGGCTCGCCCATCGAGCCGGAAGTGTTGGAGGAGCTCAGGCGGCTCTATCGCGAAGAAACAGTGATCTTTTCCTGGCAGCGAGGAGACGCGCTGTTGCTCGACAACATGCTGGTGGCCCACGGCCGCACCCCGTATCGCGGGCCGCGAAAAATCCTCGTCGGCATGGCCCAACAGTTCGGCCAAACAGCGTCGCCCGCGAATTGAAGGTTTATCGAGATGCAAAAGGAAACTGTTCAGAGCTACCGTCTCTCGCCGCAACAAGAGCACCTTTGGTTGCTACAGCAGAAGTACGCCGGACCTTACCGGGCGCAGTGTTCCTGGTTGCTCGAGGGGCCGCTCGACAAGACCAGGTTGCAAACAGCGCTGAACGTGCTCGTGGAGCGGCACGAAATACTGCGCACGACGTTTCAAAACCTGCCGGACGTTTTGTTGCCGGTGCAGGTGATCTCCGAAGCGAGTTCGATAACGTCGCGCGAGCACTATCTCACGGTGCTGTCGTCCGCCCGGCAGCAGCAGGAGCTGGAGAAACTGTTTCGCGAAAGCCGTGAAGGGACGTCACTGGTTTGCGACCTCATAAAACTCGCGCCGGACCGTCACGTGCTCAATCTCAGTCTCCCCGCGCTGTGTGCCGACCTTGCGTCGTTCCGAAACCTGCTCGCCGAATTCAGTCTCGTTTATGAAGGTCAGGAACTCGCCGGCGAGCCGATGCAGTATGCCGATTACGCTGCGTGGCGTCATGAACTGTTGGACTCGGAAGAGACGAAGACTGGGCGCGACTTTTGGCGACAGTTGGAGCTGCCGCCGCTGAGCACGCAGCGTCTGCCGCTCGAAAAACGCCCGGACGAGACGGAACGATTTAACCTGCGTACGTTGACGTGGACGATCGCGCCCGAGCGCGTCGCCAGGATCGAAGCACTCGCGCGTGACTACGATAGCGATCTCTCGACATTCCTGCTGGCCAGTTATCAGCTCCTGCTGGCGCGGCTCAGCGGAGAAAATCAGATCACCGTCGGCACTCTGTTCGACGGCCGCAAGTATGCTGAATTACAGACCGCCGTCGGTCTCTTCGGCAGCTTCCTTCCCATCTCAGCCACCGTCGACCGTGACCAAACATTCGGCGCGCTGCTGGCCGAGGTGAAGCAAACGACGAAGATGGCGCGCGCCTGGGAAGAGTACTTTGATCGAGAGCAGGTCTTTCCGTCCGAAGACGAACTAACTTACTGGCCGTTCGCTTTCGAGTACGTCGAGAGCAGCGAGACAAGCAGGCGCGCCGGCGCGTTGTCTGTCCGCCCGCTCAAGCAGTTCGTGCTGTTTGAGCCTAGCAAACTCAAACTCTCCATCGAGAAGATCGGCGCTGAAATAAAAGCAGAGTTTCAGTTTGATGCGAGCCTGTTCTCCGAGCAAAACATCAACCTCATCAGCCGGCGCTGGGAAACGCTGCTGGCAAGCATCAGCGAACACAGCGAACTGCCGCTGCGCGAATTGTCGATCGTTCCGCCGGCGGAAGAACGACGACTGCTGCACGACTTCAACAAAACATGGGTCGGTGAATTTTCCACGCAGTGTCTGCACGAGCTCGTCGCCGCGCAAGCGCAACTCACGCCGGACGCTCCGGCCGTTTTGTCCGACCACGAAAATCTTAGCTATCGAGAACTGAACGAGCGCGCCAACCAGCTCGCGCACTATCTCCGCGAGTTGGGCGTCGCGCCTGACCATCTGGTCGGCATCTGCGTCGAGCGTTCGCCGATGATGTTGGTGGGTCTGCTGGGCATCCTGGCGGCGGGCGGCGCGTACGTACCACTCGATCCGGAGTATCCGGCGGAGCGACTCGCCCTCATGATCGAGGATGCGCGGCTCTCAGTGATCGTAACGACGCAGGATCTGTTGGATCGCCTGCCGGAGTTGGATGGTCACACGGTTTGCCTGGACCGAGACGCGGAATTGATTCGCGCTCATCGTAAAGATAGCCCGTCGAGCAAGGTGACGCTCGACAACCTCGCCTACGTTATCTACACGTCCGGTTCCACCGGCCGGCCCAAGGGCGTCATGATCTCGCACCGGTCGATCAATAACCGGCTCCTTTGGATGCAAAGTGTTTTCCCGCTCACGCCGCAAGACCGGCTGCTGCAGAAAACCGTCTACAGCTTCGACGCCTCCGTGTGGGAATTGTTTCTGCCGCTGATGACCGGCGCGCAAGTGTTCATGGCGCAACCCGGCGGACAGCGGGATAGCGAGTACCTGGCCGCGACCGTCGCTGACAAGGAAATCACGGTGTTGCAACTCGTGCCCTCGATGCTGCAAGTGCTCATCGACGAGCCGCACTTGTCGCGCTGGCAGAGTTTGAAGCGGCTGTTCTGCGGCGGCGAGGTGTTGCCCGCTGACTTACAGAAGAGCTTCCGGCAGCGCGTCGACGCGGAACTGATCAACCTCTACGGTCCAACCGAAGTATCGATTGACGCGACCTACTGGGTGTGCGAGCGCCAGGGCGAGCACGCCGGGGTAGTGATTGGACGGCCGATTGCCAACACGAGCGCCTACGTGCTCGACGAACAACTACGGCCGGCGCCGCTCGGTGTTGCCGGTGAACTTTTTGTGAGCGGTGTCGGGTTGGCGCGCGGTTATCACCAGCGGCCGGAGCTGACGGCGCAGCGTTTTCTGCCCGATCCGTTCAGCGTTGAGCCGGGCCGGCGTATGTACCGCACCGGCGATCTCGCGCGTTACCAGGAGGACGGAGCGATCGAGTATCTGGGCCGGGCGGACCACCAGGTGAAGTTGCGCGGCTTTCGTATCGAGCTCGGCGAAATCGAAACAGTTCTTCTCCAGCACAAAGCTGTCCGTGAAGCCGTGGTCGCCGTTGCCGAAGACACCAACAGGCAGCAGCAACTGATTGCGTACGTCGTTCCTCGAAACGGAAACAAGCCGCAGTTCGACGAGCGCCAGCTTTATCGATTGCCGAACGAGCTCGAGGTAGTCCATCACAATCGCAGCGAGACGGATTTAATCTACAAAGAAATCTTCGAAGGTCGAACCTACCTCAAGCACGGCCTGACGCTCCCGGACGGCGCCTGCGTTTTCGACGTGGGAGCGAACATCGGGCTTTTCACTCTGTTCGTGCATCAGCATTGCCAGAACGCGCGCGTCTTCGCTTTCGAACCGTCGCCGCCGATCTTCGAGAAGCTGGCGGCAAACGCGGCGCTCTACGATCTCGACGTGGAGTTATTCAACTGCGGGCTATCGAACGAAACCAAACAGTTGCCGTTCACTTTCTATCCGAAGATGAGCTCGATGTCGGGCGTGTATGCCGACGCCGCGCTCGACGAGAGCTTGAGCCGCCCGGCGCTGGCCAATCGAGAACATGTCGTGGCCCAGGATCAGGACGAACTGCTGGCCGGTCATTTCGTCGCTGAGACTTTTCAGTGCGAGTTCCGCACGCTTTCCGAAGTGATGCGGGAACACAACGTCAAACGCATCGACCTGCTCAAGATCGACGTCGAGAAGAGCGAGCTTGATGTGCTCGCGGGAATCGGCCCGGCCGAGTGGAAAAAGATCGAGCAGGTGGTGATGGAAGTTCACGACCTGGAAGGCAGGCTCGAAGAGGTGACTACGCTGTTGCGCGAGCGTGGTTTTGCCGTCGCGGTTGAGCAGGATGAGTGGCTCCAGCAGACCGGACTGTACAACGTCTACGCGCGCCGCGCGAAGGTGCGTGGGCAAAACGAAAATGGAAACGGGCACCTTACGCCAAGAGCCTTGGCTCGCGTCGGCTTCTCTACTGACTCGCTGCGCAGCCACATCGCGGCACGCGTGCCGTCACACCTGGTTCCGGCGGCGTTCGTTATCCTGGATCGCATGCCGCTCTTGCCCAATGGAAAAGTAGATCGCCGTGCCTTGCCCGAACCGTACAAAGCTGGTGCAGAGCTGAAGACCATTTACGTTGCGCCGCGCACGCCGTTCGAGGAAGTGATTGCCAGGATCTGGGAAGACATGCTCGGCCTGCCGCGAATAAGTGTTGACGCGAATTTCTTCGAGCTCGGCGGCCACTCATTACTGGCAACACAGATCATGTCGCGGGTGCGCGAAGTGTTGAATTGTGAGATGCCGCTGCGGCGGCTGTTCGAGTTGCCGACTATCGCGGAGTTGGCGGCGGCTGTCGAGGAGACGAAAAAGATTGGTTCGTCGCCGGCGGTCCTCTCGCCGATCGAACCAGCGGATCGCACGGGCGAACTGTCGCTGTCGTTCGCGCAGGAACGTCTCTGGTTCCTGCACCAGATGGAGCCCGAAAGCTTTGCTTATCACCTCTTCACCGGCATTCGTTTGCATGGCCCACTCAACGTGGCCAGGCTCGAGCAGATACTGCGGGAGATTGTGCGGCGGCACGAAATCCTGCGCACGACTTTCGAGACAGTCGACGGCCGTCCCAGACAGCGAATCAGATCAGCCGACTACTCACTCTCCGTCGTAGACCTCAGCACACTCCACGATCACGAGCGCGCAGCAGCAGTTGAACGGCTCACGACCGAAACGGCACGCAAGCCTTTCGATCTTGCAAACGGGCCACTGCTCCGCTCGAAGCTCTTGCAGCTTGGTGCTGAGGAGCACGTGTTGCTGTTGACGATGCATCACATCATCTCGGATGGCTGGTCGAGCACAGTGCTGGTGCGCGAAGTGGCGGCACTTTACGAAGCGTTCGGCGCCGGTCTTCCTTCGCCGCTGCCCGAGCTCGCGGTGCAGTATGCGGACTACGCGATGTGGCAAAGAGATTGGCTGCGAGGCGAAGTGCTCGAGGATCATCTCGCATACTGGCGCCGCCAGTTGGCGGGCGCGCCGCCGTTGGAATTACCCACTGACAGGCCGCGACCGGCGGTGCAGACTTTCAACGGCGCGGCTGCTTCTTTTGCCCTTTCGAAAGATCTCTCCGCGGACCTCGCCGCGTTGAGCCGTCGCGCCGGCACTACGCTCTACATGACGCTGCTCGCGGCATTTGCACTGCTGCTGTCGCGCTACAGCAATCAAACGGACGTCGTGCTCGGCGGCGACACCGCGAACCGCACGCGCGTCGAAACCGAAGGACTCATCGGGTTCTTCGTCAATATGCTCGTGCTGCGCCTGGACCTGGACGGCAACCCGAGCTTTACGGAGCTGCTGCGACGCGTGCGTGAGGTAACCCTGAATGCTTACGCGCATCAGGAGCTGCCCTTCGAGAAACTCGTCGAGGAGTTGCACGTGCCGCGAGAGTTGAGCCGGAACCCGCTGTTCCAGGTGGTCTTCACATTGCAAAACACTTCTCGATCTCTCGAAGTGCCCGGGCTAAAGCTTGACGCGCTACCGGCGGGAGGCAGGCCCGCGAAGTTTGACCTGACGCTGGTGATGAGTGAGTCGGACGAAGGACTGCGCGGGCTCTTCGAATACAACACTGATCTTTTTGACGCTGCCACCGCGCAACGAATGGCGCAGCACTTCGAAACCTTGCTGACAGCCATCGTCAACGACCCACAGCAACGCGTCGCGGCCCTCCAAATCATGACTGGTGACGAGCGTCACCGGCTGCTTTCGGAGTGGGCCGAGACCGGCAGCTCTGAGCTGGACGCCGAGTGTGCGCACGAGTTGTTCGAGCGACAAGCTATCGCCGTGCCGGAAGCAGAGGCTGTTCAGTGCGGCCCGACGACGTTGGCGTATCGCGAACTGAACAGCCGCGCCAATCAACTGGCGAATTACCTGCGATCCATCGGCGTCGGGCCGGATGTTCCGGTCGCGCTGTGTTTGTCTCGCTCGGCCGCGATGGTCGTCGCGATCCTCGGCGTGCTGAAAGCGGGTGGCGCTTACGTACCGCTGGATCCGGGCGATCCCCTGGAACGGCTGTCGCTGATCTTCGAAGAGACGAAAACGCCGGTGGTGCTGACTGAGTCGTCAATCGCCGAACGGCTGCCGTCGTTTTGGGGCCAGGTGTTATGCCTGGACGACGATTGGGATCTGGTCGACGCGCAACCCGACACGATCGTCAACACCGCGCAGGCGGACAACCTCGCCTACGTGATCTACACGTCTGGTTCCACTGGCCGGCCCAAGGGCGTGATGGCCACTCACCGCGGTGTCGTCAATTACCTGAGCTGGTGCACCGAAGCCTATCGCGTGTCTGACGGGCGCGGCGCACCGTCACACTCGCCTTTGAGTTTCGATCTGACGGTCACGAGCCTGCTGGCGCCGCTTTGCGCCGGACGCACTGTAACGATCTTGCCGGACGATGTCGCCGGCGCGGGATTGGCAGAATCGTTGCGCAGCGAGAGTGGCTACAGCCTCGTGAAGATCACGCCTGCGCACCTTGCGCTGCTCGCGAACTCAATCCCGGATCACGCCGGCCATTGGGCAAACGCAATTGTCATCGGCGGCGAAATGTTGACGTTTGAAACGTTGGCGCCGTGGCTGCGCAAGCTGCCGCAGACGCGGTTCATCAATGAGTATGGGCCAACCGAAACCATTGTCGGCTGTTGCGTGTATGAAGTGACGGCGGCGACAGCGAATGGCGCGGGCGGCGTTCCGATCGGGCGTCCGATCACTAACACACAACTTTACGTCCTCGACCAAGGGTTAGAACCGGCGCCGATCGGCGTGGCCGGCGAACTTTACATCGGAGGCTTTGGTCTGGCGAGGGGTTATCTCGAGCGGCCCGACCTGACCGCCGAGAGTTTTGTTCCGGATCCGTTTAGCCGCGAACCGGGCGCACGTCTCTACCGCACCGGCGATCTCGCTCGTTACCTGCCCGACGGCAATTTCGACTTTCTCGGGCGGCGCGACCAGCAAGTGAAAGTACGTGGCTACCGCATCGAGCTTGGCGAAATAGAAAACATTCTGGCCCAGCATCATGCAGTGCGTGAAGCGGTCGTTACAGTCCGCGAAGATGTGCCTGGAGACCGGAGACTAGTGGCCTACCTGGTGAAGCACGAGGACGAGGTTTGCAGCGCGTCTGAGCTGCGCGACTACTTGAATGACCGGCTGCCTGACTACATGACGCCGGCGGCCTTCGTGTTCCTCGATGCGCTGCCACTTACCGTCAACGGCAAGGTCGACCGCCGCGCCTTGCCGGCGCCTGATGGCGCACGGCCTGACGGAGAGACGGAGTATGTCGCGCCGCGAACGCCACTCGAAGAAGTGCTCGCCGGTATTTGGGCCGAGCTGCTCTCCATCGAACGAGTCGGCGTGCACGACAACTTTTTTGTTCTCGGCGGCCACTCGTTATTGGCCACGCAACTGCTCGCCCGGCTGCTGACGATGTTCAAGATCGAGCTACCGCTGATCGCCGTGTTTCAGTCACCGACGATCGCGGAGTTTGCAGAATCGTTGCGGGCGCAGGAGTCGAAACCGGGTCAAACCGATCGGATCGCGGCCGCTATCAGGAAGATTCAGCAGATGTCGGAGACTGACAAGGCTGCTTTGCGGCAAATGCAGAGCGCCGCGGCAAAGGTAAGCTCATGAGCGAAAGACAAGTCATCACCGCAACCCCAACGTTGTCGCACGAAGACCTGGATCTGCTCGCGTTCGTGCTGGCAGAAGAAGGCGTTGAAGTAACTGATCATCCGCACATACCGCGGCGTGAGCCGGGTGCGGAAGTGCCGCTCTCGTTTGCGCAGCAGCGTTTGTGGTTTCTGGAGCAGTTGCAGCCGGGGAATCCGGTTTATCACTTACCGACCGCCGTGCGCGTGACGGGATCTCTCGACGTGGCGGCGCTGGAAAAAACTTTTGCCGAGATAATCCGCCGTCACGAAATTTTGCGGACGACTTTCAAGAGCGTCGGCGGCAGCCCACAGCAAGTGATCGCCCCGGTCTCGCCGGTCTCTGTCCCAATCATCGACCTCCGGGACGTCCGGGTTGACGAGCGCGAGACGGAGTCGCGCCGGTTGATCAGAGAAGAGGTACTCCGTCCGTTTGATCTCAGTAATGGGCCACTGCTGCGAACTCTCATTCTGCGGCTGCAGGACGACGAACATATCGTCGTCGTCACCATGCATCACATCATCTCCGACGGCTGGTCGAGTGCGGTGCTGGTGCGAGAGCTCGGGGCGCTGTATGAGGCATTCGCCACGGACCAGCCTGCGACGCTGAAAGAGTTGCCGTTGCAATATGCTGATTATGCGGTGTGGCAGCGTGGGTGGTTGCAGGGCGAGGTATTGGAAGCGCAGCTCGATTATTGGCGGCAGCAGTTGAGTAATTTGCCGATGCTCAAGCTGCCGCTCGACCATCCGCGTCCGCCGGTGCAGAGCTTTCGCGGCGCAGTGCAGGTGACGGAAATCCCGCTGCCTGCGAGCGAAGCGCTGCGGGAGTTAGGACGCAGTGAGGACGCGACGCTTTTCATGGTGTTGCTGGCGGCGTTCGGGGTCCTCCTCTCGCGCTACAGCGGACAGCACGACATCGCAGTCGGCATTCCGGTCGCCAATCGCCTGCGCAGCGAACTTGAATCGCTCATCGGGTTATTCATCAACACACTCGTGCTGCGCCTCGACACCACGAACTCCGACACCTTTCGCAGCCTGATCAGGCAAGCGAGAGAGGTGTGCCTGGGAGCGTACGCGCATCAGGATGTGCCGTTCGAGAAGCTCGTCGATGAGTTGCAGCCCGAGCGCAACTTGAGCCACACGCCGTTGTTTCAGGCAGCGTTAGTGCTGCAAAACCTTCCGCAGGGACCTTTGAACTTGGAAGGCCTGCGCCTGGAACCGCTGGCGACGCAAGTAGGGGCGGCCAAGTTTGACCTCACTCTCTACGTCGTGGAATCGGAGCAGGGCCTCAACTGCACGCTCGAATACAACACGGATTTATTCGAGGCCGACACGATTGCGCGGCTGCTCAATCAATTTCAGACCCTGCTGGACGCGGCTGTGCTCAACCCTGACACGCCGCTGGCTACGCTGCCTTTGCTGAACGCGGCGGAACGCGCGCAGTTGCTTGCGGAGTTGAATGGCGCCGGCGTCGATTGCCGGCGCACCGAAAGTCTTCATGAATTATTTGAACAGCAGGTGGCGCGTACCCCGAACGCAGTCGCCGTCACCTTCGAGCACGAACGTCTTACTTATGCCGAGCTGAACGTTCGTGCGAACCGGCTCGCGCACTACTTGCAGCAACAGGGCGTCAGCGTGGAAGTGCCGGTCGCACTCTGCCTCGAGCGCTCGATCGATATCGTGGTGGCCATCCTCGGCGTGCTGAAAGCGGGTGGCGCTTACGTTCCACTCGATCCGGCGTATCCAAAAGAGCGTTTGGCGTTCATGGTCCAGGACACGCAGGCCACCGTGCTCCTGACGCAGCAGCACTTGTCAGATCAATTGCGTGACCTGGGCTGCACGACTCTCGCCCTCGACGCTGACGAGCAACTGCTGGCGATGCAGAGCGAGGAGAACCCACCGAATAGCGCTACTGCTGCAAACACGGCGTACATCATTTACACCTCTGGTTCGACGGGGAACGCGAAAGGCGTGCTCGTCACTCACTCGAACGTAACCCGCCTGTTCACCTCGGCCGCACGCTGGTTTGACTTCGACGCCAACGACGTCTGGACCTTGTTTCATTCGTACGCATTCGACTTCTCGGTGTGGGAGCTCTGGGGCGCGTTGCTTTACGGCGGCCGGCTGATTGTCGTCCCCTATCAAACCAGCCGCGCACCGGAAATGTTCTATGAGTTGCTCCACCGCGAACGCGTGACCGTGCTGAATCAAACGCCTTCCGCCTTCCGCCAGTTGATACGCGTCGAGGAGGGCCGGACTGAGTTGCCGCAACTGTCGCTGCGCCTGGTCGTGTTCGGTGGTGAGGCGCTTGATCCAGCCAGCCTCAGGCCGTGGATCGCGCGGCACGGCGATGACGAGCCGCAGCTCATCAACATGTACGGCATTACCGAGACCACCGTGCACGTCACTTACCGGCGCATCATGCGCGACGATGCGGAACAAGCGATCGGCAGCCTGATCGGCGTGCCCTTGCCTGACCTTCAGTTGTACGCACTCGACCCGCTGCTCGAGCCGATTCCCGCCGGCATCGCCGGAGAAATGTACGTTGGCGGCGCGGGACTCGCGCGCGGCTACCTGCGACGTCCGGAGCTCACCGCGGAGCGCTTCGTGCCCAACCCGTTTTCGACCACGCCCGGAGAACGGCTTTATAAAACGGGCGATCTCGCGCGCTACCTGGTGAGTGGCGAGTTTGAATATCTCGGCCGCGGCGATCAGCAAGTAAAGGTCAGGGGCTTCCGCATCGAGCTGGGCGAAATTCAGTGGGCGCTATCGCAGCATGCGGGCGTCCGCGAACTGGTTGTTGACGCGCTCACAGACGCCGACGGCGAGTGCCGGCTCGTTGCGTACGTGACGCTCAAGGAAGCGGCTTCCGTCAGTCAGCTACACGCTTTCCTGAAAGAGCGGTTGCCCGAGTACATGATACCGAGCGCCTTCGTAGTGCTCGACGCATTGCCGTTAACAGAAAACGGAAAACTCGACCGCCGCGCCTTGCCGCGTCCGGGAACAGCGCGGCCGGAGTTGGATGAGTCGTACGTAGCGCCGCGAACAGACACTGAAGAACTACTGGCAACGATCTGGGCCGACGTGCTGGACCTGGACCGCGTTGGCGTTGAAGACAACTTCTTTGTACTCGGCGGCGATTCCATCCGCAGCGTGCGCGTGCTGGCGCTGGCAAAAGAGAAGGGTTTGGAGTTTTCACTGCAGCAGCTCTTCCGCCATCAGACCATCGCCGCACTGGCACAGGATATCGCGGCGAACGACACGAGTGTTGACGTACTCCCGCAGACAGCGCCCTTCGAGCTGGTCTCTGAAATTGACCGCGCCAGGATGCCGGTCGGCGTTGTCGATGCGTATCCGGTGACCAACCTGCAGGGCGGCATGCTTTTCCACATGGCGTTGTCGCCGGAAACTGCCGTCTACCACAACGTGAACAGTTGGCACTTACGCGCGCCGTTCGATCGCGAGTGCTTCGAGGCGGCGGTCGCGCGCGTGGTCGCTCGTCATCCGATCTTTCGCACTGCGCTGGAGCTGACGTCCTACAGCGAACCGCTGCAATTGGTCTATGAATCGGCCCGGCTGCACGTGGGCGTCAGTGATCTTCGTTCACTTTCCGACGAGGAGCAGGGCGAGATCCTCGATCGATTCGTCACCGAGGAACGAGTGAAAGGTTTTGACCTGACGCAACCGCCGCTGTTGCGTTTCCATCTTCACCGGCGCACGGATGAGAGTTTTCAATTCACGCTGACTGAGTGTCATCCGATTCTCGATGGCTGGAGCCTGAACTCCACTTTGTCGGAGATTTTCACCAGCTACCTCGCGCTGTTGAAAGGTGATCCCGCGCCGCCGGCCGCGCCGCCGATAGTCACCGTGCGCGATTTCGTCATGATGGAGCGGCAGGCGCTCGAATCAGAAGAACATCGAACGTTCTGGCAAGAGAAATTGAGCGGCATGCAGGTGACGCGGGTGCCTCGGCTGCCGGCGCGGTATCGTGAAACCGGCGACCGCCGCATCCGTCAGGAATACGTTCTCTTGCCGGAGCAGATATCCGAAGGCTTACACGCCACGGCACGCGCTCTCGGTGTGCCCGTGAAGAGCCTGCTGCTCGCCGCGCAGATGAAGGTGCTGGATGTTTTGAGCGGCGAAAGAGATGTGGTGGCCGGTCTCGTAACGAATGGACGGCCGGAAGCGCTCGACGGTGAGCAGGTCCGCGGCTTGTTCCTCAACACTCTGCCTGTGCGGCTGCAGATACCCGACGGCTCATGGGCCGACTTGATTCGCGCCACCTTCGAAGCAGAGTGGGAACTGTTGCCGCATCGCCGCTACCCGCTGATCGCGTTACAAAAGGAGATGGGCGGCGGGCAGCCGCTGTTCGAAGCACAGTTCAACTACGTTCACTTCCACGTGCTCGAGGACGTCCTGCGGTCGGGCGAGATCGACATCATACCTGACAGCAAGCGGAGAATTTTTGAGGAGGCGCACTTCCCGTTGACTGCGGCTTTCAGTCACTATCTCTTCTCCTCTCAAATCAACCTGATGCTTCAGTACGACGCGCTGGAGATCAGCCAAACGCAGGTCAAGTCGGTGGCGAATTACTTTACCGAGATCCTGCGGCGCATGGCTGAAAATCCTGAGGAACGTCACGACGTTCGTCTGCCGCTGACGGAGACTGAGCGCCGGCAATTGCTCGTCGACTGGAACGACACCGCGCGCGATTATCCGCTAGGCTGCCTGTATGAATTTTTCGAAGCACAGGCAGCGCGCACGCCCGAGGCGGTCGCCTTAGTGACTGACGACGTGTCCTTTATATATAGCGAGTTGAATACGCGGGCGAATCAACTGGCCCGACATCTCAGCAAGCTCGGGGTCAGACCCGATGCGAGGGTGGCGATCCTGTTGGAACGTTCGGCCGAGATGGTGGTGGGTCTGCTGGCGATTCTGAAAGCCGGCGGCGCCTACGTTCCACTCGACCCTGACTATCCGCGCGAGCGGCTCCGCTACATGCTCGAGAACTGCGGCGCCACGGTGTTGTTGACTGACTCGCGACTGGCCGAATCGCTGGCGGGATGCTCGGCAACCGTAGTTTGTGTCGACACGGACAACGACGCTATCTCTCAACAGAGCAAAGAGAACTTAGGCGTGAGTCTGAGCCCTGATAATCTCGCCTACGTGATCTACACGTCAGGCTCGACGGGACAACCAAAAGGGGCGATGGTCCCGCACCGCGGCGTGATGAATTGCATTCAGTGGATGCAGGAGACCTACCAGCTCACCGCGGTCGATCGTTTTCTTTGCAAGACCTCGCTCAATTTCGATGCCTCGGTGTGGGAGATCTTCTGGCCGTTGAGTGTTGGCGCGAGTTTGATGGTGGCGCGTCATTCCGGGCAGCGGAATGCTGCTTATCTGGCTGAGAGCATCGTGAGACACGGAGTGACGGCCGCCTACTTCGTTCCCTCGATGCTGGCGCTGTTCATCGAGGAGCCGCTACTCGCGGAAGCGACCTCCGTGCGTAAAGTGATCTGCGGCGGCGAATCACTGGCCGCTGGGACCGTGCGGGATTTCTATCGCCGGCTGCCGGGCGCGGAATTACATCATTCGTATGGACCGACCGAGACGTCGATCGCGGCGGCTGAGTTTGTTTGTCCGCGTGATGATGGCTGGCAAGTGATGCCACTCGGACGGCCGCTGGGTAACAACGAGCTTTATGTTCTCGACACGCAAATGGAGCCCGCGCCCGTCGGCGTTAGCGGTGAACTCTACATCGGCGGCGTCGGGTTGGCGCGTGGTTACCACGGTCATCCGAGTCTGACTGCCGAAAAGTTCATTCCGAATCCGTTTTCCAGCGAACCTGGCGCACGCTTGTACCGGACGGGCGACCTCGTGCGCTACCTGCCTGACGGTCTGCTGGAATTTCGCGGCCGCACCGACTCGCAGGTCAAACTCCGCGGGATGCGGATCGAGTTGGGCGAGATCGAAACGAGCCTGCGCGAACACCCCGCCGTGAACGAGTGTGTCGTCGCGTTGCGCGGTCTCGGTGCGGAAGCGATGTTGGTGGCGTACGTAGTGCCGGCCGAAAAGCCTGGGCCAGGAGCGGACGAACTGCGGTCACATTTAGCTGCGCGGCTGCCGCAACACATGGTCCCGAGCGCCTTCGTCACGCTCGAGCAGTTGCCGCTGATGGTCAACGGCAAGCTCGATCGTGACGCGTTGCCGGAACCGTCGGAGACGGCGCGCGTCGGCAGCGGCGCGAGTTTCGTCGCGCCGGCTAACGAATTGGAGCGAACGATTGCCGCCATTTGGAGTGAGGTGCTCGGTCGTGAGCAAGTCGGCACGCACGACAACTTCTTTGACATCGGCGGCAACTCGCTACAGTTATTGGTCGCACATCTCAAACTGCGGCAGGCCATCGGGCGTGACGTGCCGACTTTCGAGTTCTTCCAGTATCCGACCGTGAGCACGCTGGCGGCGCACCTGCACCAGAACCAGGATCTGGAAACACTCGACGCCAGCGAAGAGCGCGGCGCGCGCCGCAAAGAATCTGTCAGCCAGCGACGCCAGTCGCGGCAAAGCGCGCGGTCGGGAGCCTGAGTCACCACCACAAAATCACTCAAGCCGTTTGTCTCTACAGGTGAGCGCCTGTGAACGATAAGCACAATCAAGCTGCGCTGGGTTTCTCAGTCGAGGATCAGGAACTACTCTCTTACCTGCTCGCAGAAGAGGGCCTCGACTCGCAGCAGCCTCAATTCATTTCCAGGCGAGTAGCCGGTGACAAGGCGCCGCTCTCGTTTGGCCAGCAGCGGTTATGGTTTCTCGACCAGTTGCAGCCAAGCCTGCCCGTCTACAACATCACGTCAGCCGTAAGGCTCCAGGGAAAACTGAACGTAGCCGCTCTTGAACGAACATTGAGTGAGATCGTTCGCCGGCACGACGCGCTACGCACTACGTTTGCGCTCGACGAAACACAGCCGGTGCAAATCGTCCACGAGCCGCAGGACGTCCATTTCGCTTTCTTCGATCTAACCCATCTGCCCCCGGCTCAGCGGGAAGACGAGGCGCGCCGCCTAGCGACCGAGGAGGCGCGGCGGCCTTTCAACCTGGCCACTGGTCCACTGCTGCGACCAAGCCTGCTGCGCCTGAGCGATGACGAGCACATCGCCGTGCTCGCGGTCCATCACATCGTTTCCGATGGCTGGTCGATGAACGTAATGCTGAATGAGTTGACCACTCTCTACGACGCATTCAGCACGGGCGAGAGGTCGCGACTGCCGGAGTTGCCGGTAACTTACGCGGATTACGCAGCCTGGCAGCGACAGTCGCTGAACGAAGATTTCCTCGCGCCAAGACTTGCCTACTGGCGCGAACACCTCGCCGGAATGACGAAAATTCTGGAGCTGCCCGCTGACCGGCCGCGCCCGCCCGTGCAAACTTTCCGCGGCGCCAAACAGGGCGTTAGCTTGCCGGCTTCGCTGGTGGACGAGTTGCGATCTCTTTCGCTGCGTCACGGCGTGACCTTGTTCATGACGACGCTGGCGGCTTTTCTCACGTTGCTGTCGCGCTACACGCAACAAACGGATCTCGCCGTGGGCACTCCGACTGCCGGTCGCAACCGCTTCGAGCTGGAAGGATTGATCGGCTTCTTTATCAATACCCTGGTGCTGCGAGCGGATGTCTCCGGCGATCCCCCTTTCCTCGAACTCCTGGCGCAAGTAAAAACCGTCGTCCTCGATGCTCACGCGCAGGAAGTCCCGTTTGAAAAGCTGATCGAAACGCTGCAACCGGAGCGAAACCTTAGCCATCAGGCGCTCTTTCAGGTGATGTTCGCCTTACAGACCGCTTCCACGAAAAGTCTCGAGTTGCACGGTCTGCGGGTTAACGATTACGTGATCGAAAGCGGGAATTCGCGGTTCGACCTGACGCTGTCACTTGGCGAAACGGCTGAGACGTTGACCGGAGTGCTGGAGTACAGCACTGACTTGTTCGACACCGCGACGGTGGCTCGTCTGGCGCAGAACTTCGAGACCCTGCTCCATAGCATCGTCGCCAATCCGCAAGAGCGAATCTCACGGCTTCGTTTGTTGACGCGAGACGAAGAACGCCAGTTGTTATGCGACTGGAACACTTTCCATTCGGAAGACATTTGCGGCACTTCGCTATCGCAGATCTTTGAAGCACAGGTCGAGCGCGCGCCCGAGGCCATCGCGCTGTCTTTCGCAGACGAGCAGTTGACGTACGACGACTTGAACCGCCGCGCCAACCAGCTAGCTCACTACTTGCGCAAACAGGGCGTCGGGTCCGGCTCGCTGGTTGGCCTGTGCATGGAGCGTTCGCTCGAGCTGGTGATAGCGCTGCTCGGAATCGTCAAGGCGGGCGCGGCGTACGTTCCGCTCGACCCTGCTTACCCGAAAGAGCGTCTCGCTTTCATGATGACGGACGCGCAGGTGGGAGTCGTCGTTACCCAATGCTCGCTCCTGGAAACATTGCCCGCTGAGACAGCCGCAGTCGTTTGCGTTGATGAAGACTGGAAAGAGATCGAGCGAGAGAGCGACGATAACCTTACCGGAGTCGCTGCCGCAGAGAGTCTTGCCTACGTCATCTACACCTCAGGTTCCACGGGCATTCCCAAAGGTGTCGCTGTAACGCAGGCGAACGTGCTGCGTCTGTTCTCGGCGACGCGAAAGTGGTACGGCTTCGACGAGCGAGACGTTTGGACACTGTTTCATTCTTACGCTTTTGATTTTTCGGTCTGGGAACTGTTCGGGGCGCTACTGCACGGCGGACGCTTGGTGATCGTGCCTTACCTCACCAGTCGAACACCGGAGAATTTCTACCAGTTACTGCTTAAAGAGGAAGTCACCGTACTCAACCAAACACCTTCAGCCTTTGACCAGTTGATGGGCGCGGAAGAGATTAACCCTGGTCAGCAACTCGCGCTGCGGTTCGTCATTTTCGGCGGTGAAGCGCTGGAGCCGGCCAACCTCCGCCAGTGGTACGAAAGACATGATGAGCATCGGCCGCAGTTGGTCAACATGTACGGCATCACGGAGACCACCGTGCACGTCACCCACCGTCCTCTCCGCGCGGCGGACGCGCAGGCCGGCGCCAGTATGATCGGCCGCCCGATTCCTGATTTGCAGGTTTACGTTTTGGATGCACACGCGGAGTTGCTTCCGGTTGGTGTTCCCGGTGAGTTGTACGTCGGCGGCGATGGTCTGGCAGCGGGATACTTGAATCGTCCGGACTTAACAGCGGACCGGTTTGTGCCGCACCCGTTCAGCACTACCCCCGGCGCGAGATTGTATCGCTCGGGCGATCGCGCGCGTTATCGGCCTGATGGCGACGTCGAGTATCTCGGTCGCATTGACGATCAGGTGAAGGTTCGCGGTTTTCGCATCGAGTTGGGCGAGATTGAAGCCATACTCGGACAGCACCACGCAATCAAGGAAGTAGTGGTAACGGCGCGCGAAGATGTGCCCGGCGACCGACGACTCGTGGCGTACTTCGTCGCCGAAAACTCTGAGGTGCCGGCGACCAGCTTGCGCAATTATCTGAAGGAGCGACTGCCCGAATACATGATTCCGTCGGCTTTCGTCTCGTTACCGCAACTGCCGTTGACGGCAAACGGCAAGGTCGATCGGCGTGCGCTGCCCGCTGCCGGATCTGCGCGGCCGGAGTTGAGCCGGGCGTACACCGAGCCGTCCAACGAGATTGAAGAAGCACTGGCCGCGATCTGGGCCAATGCACTGGGCCTCGAGCGCGTGGGCATCCACGACAACTTTTTCGAGCTCGGCGGAGATTCGATCCTCAGCGTTCGCGTCCTGGCCAAAGCGAAAGAGATCGGACTCGAATTCTCGCTGCAACAACTGTTTCAGTATCAAACCATCGCGGCACTCGCGGAGCAATTGAATCGATCGGAAAGCGAACCCGCTCCGGTGCAGGATGAGGGACCATTTAGTCTAATCAGCGAAACAGACCGCGCGAAACTGCCGGCGGATCTCGAGGACGCGTACCCGTTGGCAATGCTGCAGGCGGGCATGCTGTATCACATGGCTTACTCTCCCGGCGAAATGATCTATCACAACGTCTACAGCCACCACGTGCGCGCGCGGCTCGACATCGACGCGTTTCGGCTGGCGGTGCGAAAGGCCGTCGAACGTCACCCGATCTTGCGTACTTCGTTCGACCTGACCACCTACACCGAGCCGCTGCAACTGGTCCACCGGAATGTGACCTTTCCGGTTGACGTTGATGATCTACGGCCGGTCGCGCCGGAAGAACAGGAACGAATCATCGACGAATTCATCGAGCGTGAGAAGTGGCGGCGCTTCGATTATGCGCAACCGCCGCTACTACGCTTTCACATCCACCGCCGCACCGAAGACAGCTTCAACTTCACACTTACGGAGTGTCACCCGATCCTCGACGGCTGGAGCCTTCACTCGCTGCTCGCAGAAATCTTTACGTCGTATTTCGCCTCGCTCGATGGTAAATCCAACTCTGACTCTGCTCCGCGTTTGGCGAGCACCTACCGCGAGTTTGTGCGGCGCGAGCGACAGGCGCTCTCCTCGCAGGAGTGCGCGAGTTACTGGCAGGAAAAGTTGCGCGGCATCACGCCAACCGACTTGCCGCGCTGGCCGGTGGTTCCTTTGCGCGCCGATGTGCCGCGAATTCTCAAGCTCAATTATCCGTTGAGCGAAGAGACGTCGAAGCAGTTGAAAAAACTGGCGCGCTCGCTGGGCGTCCCGCTCAAGAGCGTCTTGCTTGCCGCGCATCTCAAAGTGCTGAGTATCGTTTGTGGCCGAAACGACGTGGTCACCGGCCTCGTCTCGAGCGGCAGGTTGGAGGAAACCGACGGCGACAAGACCATCGGTCTCTTCTTCAACACGCTGCCGTTTCATGCCGCGCTTGCGAGCGGTAGCTGGAAA
>Ga0081539_10002259_pt1 | contig 28018 bp, 28 predicted proteins | sample TabmetS4T2R2_FD_71023 | JGI IMG/M metagenome (GOLD analysis project Ga0081539, IMG submission 71023) | Tabebuia heterophylla rhizosphere microbial communities from the University of Puerto Rico - S4T2R2 | ecosystem: Host-associated > Plants > Roots > Rhizosphere ... | reverse complement strand
GACCGAGCTCGACCACGGGACCATCCGACTCGATGTCGACATATTGCGCCATCGTGCGGGCAAGCAGCTTGCCCGACGGCATGACCGCGCCCACGTGCAGCGGCTTTTCAATCCATGATCGGAGGAAGCGAACCTCGTCGTCGAGACGGAGAGGTTTCTTCAACGCACGCGCGGACGACTGCAATGGCATTTCGCTACCAGGCGGGACCGCAATTAAGCGGTGAATGTCAGAAAACAGTCATAAAGACGTATAGGTGGAAGCCCTTACGGTCAAGCGGGCGCAAGTGTCACGGGTTGGCCCGGTTGCCAAAGAAGTCCTTGACCTTGGAGAAGAATCCCACGGATTCCGGCTGCGTCGCGCCGGAGGACAATTTTTCGAATTCGGACAGCAAATCCTGCTGTTTCTTGGTGAGATTCTGCGGCGTCTCGACCACGACCTGCACATACATGTCGCCGGTCTGGCGCGAGCGCAGCACCGGCATACCCTTTGATGCAATGCGGAATCGGCGGTTGGACTGCGTGCCAGCCGGGATTTTCACCCGCGTCTTGCCCTTGTCGATGGTCGGAACCTCGAATTCGCCGCCAAGCGCGGCCGTCACCATCGAGATCGGCACGCGGCAATGCAGGTCGGCGCCGTCGCGCTGGAAGAACTGATGCGCTGACAGCGACAGGAAGATGTAGAGGTCGCCGGGCGGGCCGCCGCGGATGCCGGCCTCGCCTTCGCCGGCGAGGCGAATGCGGGTGCCATCCTCGACGCCTTGCGGAATGTTGACCGACAGCGTGCGCTCGCGCGAGACGCGGCCCTGGCCGGAGCAGGACGTGCAGGCATCCTCGATCATCTGGCCGCGGCCCTGACAGCCCGGGCAGGTGCGCTCCAGCGTGAAGAAGCCCTGCGCCTGGCGGATGCGCCCCTGTCCGCCGCAATGCGAGCAGGTCTTTGGCTTGGTGCCGGCCTTGGCGCCGGTGCCCGAGCAGGATTCGCAGGTGACGGAAACGGGAATTTCGATCTGCGCGGTCTTGCCCTGGAAGGCTTCCTCGAGCGTGATCTCCATGTTGTAGCGCAGATCCGCGCCGCGCTCGCGGCCGCCGCGGCCGCGCTGGCTTGCCATGCCGAACAGGTCTTCGAAGATGTCGGAGAACGACGAAGCGAAGCCAGCGCCGAAGCCGGGTCCGCCGCCGCCGGCGCCCTGCTCGAAGGCGGCATGACCAAAGCGGTCATAGGCGGCCCGCTTCTGGCCGTCCTTGAGGACCTCGTAAGCTTCGTTGATTTCCTTGAAACGGATCTCGCTCTCGGCGTCGCCGGGATTGCGATCCGGATGCCACTTCATCGCGAGCTTGCGGAAGGCCGACTTCAGCTTGTTGTCGTCGGCGGAGCGATCAACTTCCAGGGTCTCGTAATAGCAGCGCTTGGCAGACATTGCTCAGTTCCGAATTCGCAGCCGTCCCATTCAGGGGACCTGTTTGAAAAGATGCAGCGTTCGGCTTAACGAAAAATGACCCCCACCCTTCGAGACGCGCTGCGCACTCTCCGGTGTGGGGGTCATGGTCGTCAGCCCGTTTTAAGCGGACTTCTTGTTGTTCTTGTCGTCGTCGACTTCGGTGAACTCCGCGTCGACGACGTCATCCTTGGCAGCACCCTTGGCCGCGGCTTCGCCCTCGGCCTGCTGCTTGTACATGGCCTCGCCCAGCTTCATGGAAGCCTGCGCCAGCGTGTTGGTCTTGGCCTTGATGGCCTCGGCATCGTCGCCCTTCAGCGCTTCCTTGAGGTCGCTGACGGCATCCTCGATGGCGCGGCGCTCGCCCTCGGCGATCTTTGAGCCGTGCTCGGCCAGCGCCTTCTCGGTGGAGTGCACCAGCGCGTCGGCATGGTTCTTGGCGTCGACCGCCTCGCGGCGCTTCTTGTCCTCGGCCGCATTGGCCTCGGCGTCCTTGACCATCTTCTCGATGTCGGCTTCGGACAGGCCGCCGGATGCCTGGATCCGGATCTGCTGTTCCTTGCCGGTCGCCTTGTCCTTCGCCGAGACGTTGACGATGCCGTTGGCGTCGATGTCGAAGGTGACCTCGATCTGCGGCATGCCGCGCGGCGCCGGCGGGATGCCCATCAGGTCGAACTGACCGAGCATCTTGTTGTCGGCCGCCATTTCGCGCTCGCCCTGGAAGACGCGGATGGTGACCGCGTTCTGGTTATCCTCGGCCGTCGAGAACACCTGGCTCTTCTTGGTCGGGATGGTGGTGTTGCGGTCGATGATGCGGGTGAACACGCCGCCCAGCGTCTCGATGCCCAGCGACAGCGGGGTCACGTCGAGCAGCAGCACGTCCTTGACGTCGCCCTGCAGCACGCCGGCCTGGATCGCAGCACCAATCGCCACGACTTCGTCCGGGTTGACGCCCTTGTGCGGCTCCTTGCCGAACAGCTGCTTCACCACTTCCTGGACCTTCGGCATGCGGGTCATGCCGCCGACCAACACCACTTCGCCGACTTCGCCGGCGGTCAGGCCGGCATCCTTCAACGCCTTGCGGCACGGCTCGATGGTCTTCTGCACGAGGTCGTCGACCAGCGCCTCGAACTTGGCGCGGGTGAGCTTCATGGTCAGATGCTTCGGCCCGGTCTGGTCCGCCGTGATGAACGGCAGGTTGATCTCGGTCTGCGTGGTCGACGACAGCTCGATCTTGGCCTTTTCAGCGGCCTCCTTCAGGCGCTGCAGCGCGAGCTTGTCGTTGCGCAGGTTGATGCCCTGCTCCTTCTGGAACTCGTCGGCGAGATAGCCGACCAGGCGCATGTCAAAGTCTTCACCGCCGAGGAAGGTGTCGCCGTTGGTGGACTTCACCTCGAACACGCCGTCGCCGATCTCGAGGATCGAGATGTCGAAGGTGCCGCCGCCGAGGTCGTACACCGCGATGGTGCCGCTCTTGGTCTTGTCGAGGCCGTAAGCCAGCGCAGCCGCGGTCGGCTCGTTGATGATGCGCAGCACTTCAAGGCCGGCGATCTTGCCGGCGTCCTTGGTGGCCTGGCGCTGGGCGTCGTTGAAGTAGGCGGGGACCGTGATGACGGCCTGCTCGACCTTCTGGCCGAGATGGGCTTCAGCGGTCTCCTTCATCTTCTGCAGGATGAAGGCGGAAATCTGCGAAGGCGAATAGGTCTTGCCGTCGGCTTCGACCCAGGCATCGCCGTTGGAAGCCTTGACGATCTTGTAGGGGACGAGCTTCTTGTCCTTCTCGACCATCGGGTCGTCGTAGCGGCGGCCGATCAGGCGCTTCACTGCGAAGAAGGTGCGCTCGGGATTGGTGACCGCCTGGCGCTTAGCCGGCTGGCCGACGAGGCGTTCGCCATCGTCCGTAAAAGCAACGATCGAGGGCGTCGTCCGCATGCCCTCCGCGTTCTCAATGACTTTGGAAGTCTTGCCGTCCATGACGGCGACGCACGAATTGGTCGTGCCCAGGTCGATACCGATGACCTTTCCCATGATTCTATCCTCTTTTCTGCGGCAGGCTGGTCGAGCCCTGACGGCGCTCTGGACCGAACCCCCAGGAGTTCAAATACGCGCGATGTTGCGACGTTGAGCCTCATATAGGAGGGGGGGTTAGGCCCGCAAGGACCGTGAACAACCTTAGTCCATGAAAAGCCTGATGTTTGAAAGATAGTGTCAGCCGGGCGAGGGCAAGGGCTCGGCTGCCCATCAGCGGTTGACGCCGCGCACGCGACGTCAGGGAGAACATTGCCTGAACTTCCGCTGCGCCGAAGCGGGACGCCGCGCGACAAAGCGCTTCAGGAACGAAGTCGCGGCCGCCCTGTTGCCGGGACGCCAAACCGGCTAAAAGGCGGCCGACCGAACGGGCGTCCAGGCCGAGGGGGCGGGCCTTGCCGATCTCCGAACGGTTTTCATGCAAACGGATAGAGATTTCATGACCCCGATCCGACGCTTGCTCGCGGCCGCGCTCCTCACCATCGCCTGGACAAACCCCGCCCCCGCCGCCGACCCCGTATTTCCACCGGGCGCGCGGGTCGGCATGGTCCCCCTGGTCGGGCTTACCCGCGCAAAATCCTTCATCGGCTTCGAGACCGAGGATCAGGGCGTCAAGGTCGTGATCGCCGACCTGCCGGCCGAGGCCTACACCGAGGTTTCCAACGCCTTCAAGGGCAACCCCAGCAGCATGGGCGGCATCAACCCAGAGAGCATCGAGACCGAGGCCGGGCTCGGCTACTATACGGTCGAGACCGCCAAGGATGGCGCCACCAATGTGCGGCGCTATTCCATGATCGTGCCGGGCATCGCCTTCTCCGGCTACGTCGCTGTCCAGGTCCCGGAGAGCGCGTGGAAGATCTACAGTGACGAGGCGGTGCGTCAGATGTTCGCCTCCGCCGTCGTGCGCAAGGAAGTGCCTGCCGACGAACAGCTCGCCTTGCTCGCCTTCAGGGTCAGCGAGCGCAGCGAGTTCAGGAATGTCCGCACGCTGGCGCCGGGGGCGGCCGTCATCCTCGCCGATGGCGACGAGACCACGGGCTTCGAGGCGGCGCCCTTCATGATCATCGGCATCATCGGCCAGACCGCGGCCTCCCCGGAAGATCGCGGCCGCTTCGCCCAACAGATCGCCACAACGATCCCCGGCGTGCGTGACGGCCGCATCACCATGTCCGAGCCCGTCCGCATCGACGGCCAGCCCGGCTACGAGACACGGATCGAGGCAACCAGCGGCAAGGACAATACGCCTGTCACCATCGTGCAATGGCTGCGCTTCGGCTCGCAGACGGCGATGCGCATCATCGGCAGCTCGCCGCGCGATCAATGGGCAAAGGCGTTTCCGCGTTTCCGCGCCGTGCGCGACGGAATCCAGCCGCGCGGCTGACACATACGCCTACCGGAAAACCCGCTTCACACTTTTCCGGACCGTGCTCTGGCCGCCTGGAAAAGCGGCTTTACGCTTCCAGCGCGACCTGATTTGCTGCTGCAAATCCTCTGAAAAGCGGAGATGCACCATGCTCAACCGAAGGCAGATTCTATCTGGTTTGGGAACGACTGCGCTTGCCGCTGTCATGCCGGACGCGCTGTGGGCGGCCTCGATCAAGCCCGACGAGGCTTCCGCGCTGCTGGTGATCGACGTGCAAAATTGCTTCCTGCCCGGCGGCAGCCTCGCGGTGAAGGACGGCGAGCAGGTGGTTCCAATTATCAACAAGCTTGCGAAGGCGTTCTCCAACGTGGTGCTGACCCAGGACTGGCACACCGGCGGCCATATTTCCTTCGCTTCCAGCCATTCCGGCAAGAAACCGTTCGAGACCGTCGATCTCGACTATGGCAAGCAGGTGCTGTGGCCCGACCACTGCGTGCAAGGCACCGACGGCGCGGCGCTGTCGAAGGATCTGGAGGTCCCGCATGCCGGGCTCGTCATCCGCAAAGGCTTCCGCAAGAACGTCGACAGCTACTCGGCCTTCACCGAGGCTGACGGCAGAACCACGACTGGCCTTGCCGCCTATCTCACGGCACGGAGCATCCAGAAGCTTTTCCTTGCGGGCCTAGCGACGGATTTCTGCGTGGCCTGGAGCGCGCTCGATGCGCGCAAGGCGGGCTTTGAGACCTATGTGATCGAGGACGCCTGCCGCGGCATCGACACACAGGGATCGCTGGCGAAAGCCTGGGCCGATATGACCCAGGCCGGCGTCAAGCGGATTCAATCCGCGGATATCGGCTAAGCCGCGCGAGCTGCCAACTCCTCATCCTGAGGAACCCGCAATTGCGGGCGTCTCGAAGGATGAAGGCCGAGCAGCAACAGCAGAGCCTTCATGGTTCGAGACGCGCGAAGACGCGCTCCTCACCATGAGGGTCTGCCGGGATCACGCCGCGCTGTTCGGCTCGTTGCTGTTGGCGGTGGGGGCGGCTTTCGCGCCGCCCTTGGAGACGCCGACCAGGGCTGGCCGCAGCACGCGCTCGCCGATCATGTAGCCGGCCTGTACGACCTGAACCACGGTGCCCGCCGGCACCGTGGGATCGGGAACCTCGTACATCGCCTGCTGGAAATTCGGATCGAACTTTTCGCCCGAAGGATCGAACTTTTTCACGCCGTGCTTTTCCAGCGCGTTGAGCAGCGAGCGCTCGGTGAGCTCGACGCCCTCGATCAGCGCCTTGAGGCCGGGATCGGCGTTGGCCTTTGCCTCGGCCGAAACCGCATCGAGCGTGCGCTGCAGATTGTCGGCGATCTCCAGCACGTCACGGGCAAAGCCGGTGATGCCGTAGGTGCGGGCGTCAGACACTTCCCTGGCGGTACGCTTGCGCAGATTCTCCATCTCGGCCAGCGTGCGCAGCATCTTGTCGCGTGCCTCGGTCGCTTCCTTCTGCAGCACCTCCACCGAGCCGGGCTCGGGATCGTCGGGCATCACATAGGGTTTCGAGACCACGGGCTCGCCAGCCTGCGCCGGGTTCGCCGGATCATCGTTGGGCCGGTTGGGATCGGTCATGGGTCGCCTTTTCGAAAAATCGCTTCGATCTGAATTATCGGGGTTTCAGGCCCGCATATCATGCTTTGGGCGGGGAAAATCAAGCATAACCAGCCCGATTTCAGGGCAGATCAGCCACCCAGCATGCGGCTGACGATCCGCGCGGCGTAATCCACGGTCGGAATCACGCGGGCATAGTTGAGCCGGGTCGGCCCGATCACGCCGAGCACGCCGACAATGCGGCCCGCCGCATCCTTATAGGGCGCGATGATGGTCGAGGAACCCGACAGCGAGAACAGCTTGCTCTCCGAGCCGATGAAGATGCGCACGCCCTCGGCGCTCTCGGCGCGGCCGAGCAGATCGATGACCCCACGCTTGGTTTCGAGATCATCGAACAGCGAGCGGACCCGCTCGAGGTCTTCCAGCGCGTGCAGATCCTCCAGCAGGTTGGCGTGCCCGCGCACGATCAGCTGGCGCTGGTCGCTCTCACCGCCGGACCAGCTGGCGATGCCGGCTGCAACCACCTTCTGCGTCAGCTGATCGAGCTCGGCGCGAGCCTCCGCCAGCGCGGTTTCCAGCTCGAGCCGTGCTTCCGCGAGCGTGCGCCCGCGAATTCGCGCATTGAGGAAGTTGGTTGCTTCGGTCAGTACCGAGGAGGGAACGCCCGGCGGCAGCGTCAGCACGCGGTTTTCGACCTGGCCGTCCTCGCCGACCAGCACGACGAGCGCCTTCTCCGGCTCGAGCCGCACGAATTCGATATGCTTCAGCCGCGCGTTCGATTTCGGCGTCAGAACCACCGCGGCGGCACGGGTCAGGCCGGACAGCCGCGTCAGCGCTTCGCCGAGCACGCCCTCGACCGATTGGGCGCGGCCGATCGACGCCAATTGGGTCTGGATCGATTGCCGCTCGGCCTCGGTGAGGTCGCCGACCTGCATCAGCGCATCGACAAAGAAGCGCAGGCCGCGCTCGGTCGGCAGGCGGCCGGCCGAGGTATGCGGGGCATAGATCAGCCCGAGCTGCTCCAGGTCCGACATCACGTTGCGGACGGAGGCGGGCGACAGCGGAACCGCAATCAGGCGCGAGATATTGCGCGAGCCGACGGGCTCGCCGGTCGCGAGGTAACTCTCGACGATTTGGCGAAAGATGTCCCGCGAGCGCTCGTTGAGCTGGGCAAGCCCGGCATGCGGGGTGATCAGGCCGATCGGATCGTGGTGGGCCACGGGTTAACTCCTCACAATCGCTCCTAATTTGTCCATCCGAGGGGCCTATGACAAGCGGGCTTTCACGGCCCCAAACAAGGCTTGCCGGTAACCTTTCCCACACCTACAAGCAGCGCAGCTTTATTGCCCCCATTTCCGGAGGATTCACCATGCGGCCCAGCCGCCGTGCCCCTGACCAGTTGCGCCCCGTCACCCTGGAGCGCGGCGTCGTCAAATATGCGGAAGGCTCCTGCATGGTGAAATTCGGCGACACCCACGTGCTGGTCACCGCCACGCTGGAAGAACGCCTGCCGCCATGGCTAAAGGGCCAGGGCCGCGGCTGGGTCACCGCCGAATACGGCATGTTGCCGCGCGCCACCCTGGAACGCACCCGCCGCGAAGCGGCCGCCGGCAAGCAGGGCGGCCGTACCGTGGAAATCCAGCGCCTGATCGGCCGCTCATTGCGCGCGGCGATCGACCTGGAAGCGCTTGGCGAGCGCCAGATCACCATCGATTGCGACGTGATCCAGGCCGATGGCGGCACCCGCACCGCCTCCATCACCGGCGCCTGGGTCGCGCTTGCCGATTGCATCGGCTGGATGAAGACGCGCAACATGCTTAAAGCGCGTGTGCTGCGCGACAATGTCGCTGCGATCTCCTGCGGCATCTATCAGGGCACGCCGGTGCTCGATCTCGACTATGCCGAGGATTCCGAGGCCGAGACCGACGCCAATTTTGTCATGACCGGCGACGGCCGCATCATCGAGGTGCAGGGCACCGCGGAGAAGACGCCGTTTTCCGAGACCGAGTTCCTCGCGCTGATGGGACTGGCGAAGAAAGGCGTGGCGCGGCTGGTCGAGCTGCAGAAGATCGCGGTGGCCTGAATTCGCATGCATCGTCAGATCACCGGCAAACTCGTCATCGCGACCCACAATCCCGGCAAGCTCGCCGAGATGCGGGAACTGCTCGCGCCCCATGGCGTGGAGGCGGTGTCGGCCGGCGATCTCGGCCTCGACGAGCCGGAGGAGACCGGCTCGAGCTTTCGCGCCAACGCCGCGATCAAGGCGATTGCCGCGGCGAACTCTTCGCAGCTTCCGGCCTTCGCCGACGATTCCGGCCTGGTGGTCGATGCGCTCGACGGCGCCCCCGGCATCTATTCGGCACGCTGGGCCGGCGAGCGCAAGGATTTTGCCGTGGCGATGGCACGGGTCGAGCGGCTGTTGCAGGAGCGCGGCGCCACTACGCCCGGCAAGCGCAAGGCGCACTTCGTCTCGGCGCTATGTGTGGCCTGGCCGGACGGGCATCTTGAGGAAGTGGAAGCCCGCACCGACGGGACGCTGGTCTGGCCGCCGCGCGGCACCGAAGGTTTCGGCTACGATCCGGCCTTCCTTCCCGACGGCCACACGCGTACCTTCGGCGAGATGACCAGCGTCGAGAAACACGGCCTGCCCCCGCTGGGGCTCGGCCTCTCCCACCGCGCCCGCGCCTTCGTCAAGCTCGCGGAGATCTGCCTCAATGGCCGCTGAGCAAAACGCCTTCGGCGTCTATGTGCACTGGCCGTTCTGCCTGTCGAAATGTCCGTATTGCGACTTCAACAGCCATGTCCGCCATGCGCCTGTTGACGAGGAGCGTTTTGTCCGTGCGTTTGCGCGCGAGATTGAAACCACCGCGCAGCGTTCGGGCAAACGCGACGTCTCCTCTATCTTTCTCGGCGGCGGCACGCCGTCGTTGATGCAGCCTGAGACCGTCGGCGCGATCCTCGATGCGATCGGCAAGCACTGGAATGTCGCCGACGACGTCGAAGTGACGCTGGAGGCGAACCCCACCAGCGTCGAGGCGACGCGCTTCCGCGGCTATCGCGCCGCCGGTGTCAACCGCGTCTCGCTCGGCGTGCAGGCGCTGGACGACGTCTCGCTGAAGGCGCTCGGCCGGCTGCACAGCGCCCGCGAGGCGCTCGATGCGGTCGCCATCGCACGCAGCGCCTTCGAGCGCTATTCGTTCGACCTGATCTATGCCCGCCCCGGCCAGACGCCCGCCATGTGGGCCGATGAGCTCAAGATCGCCATCAGCGAGGCGGCCGAGCACCTGTCGCTCTATCAGCTCACCATCGAGGAAGGCACGCCGTTCTTCGGCCTGCACGCCGCGGGCAAATTGCAGACGCCGGACGAAGCGACCGCGCGTGCGCTCTACGACGTGACGCAGGAGGTCTGCGCCAGGCGCGGCCTGCCGGCTTACGAGATTTCCAACCATGCGCGCGAAGGCGCCGAGTGCCGGCACAATCTCGTCTACTGGCGCGGCGAGGAATATGCCGGCATCGGTCCCGGTGCCCACGGTCGGCTCGACATCAATGGCGTGCGGCACGCGATTGCGACCGAGAAGCGCCCGGAATCCTGGCTGATGCGGGTCGAGGCAAGCGGTCATGGCGTCGTCACCGACGACATCCTCAACAGCGAGGAACGCGCCGACGAATTCTTGCTGATGGGATTGCGGCTCACGGAAGGCATCGACCCCCGCCGCTATCAGGCGCTATCGGGCCGGCCGCTCGATCCGAACCGGATTGCGCTATTGCGCGAGGAAGGCGCGATCTCCGTCGAGGCCGATGGCCGCCTGCGTGTGACGAAGGACGGCTTTCCCGTACTCGATGCGGTCGTCGCGGACCTGGCGGCGTAGCTCTCCCCCGGAGCATGATGGGTGCACCACGCCCCGGATAAAAAATCGCGAAAAACAACCCCATGCAAAGTAGGATGGCGCCGCCCCGGCAACTCCGCTCGCCGGGACGACAACGGTCTACGCACCAAAACTTTTCGGCGAGCCGGCGACCGCGACACCGCCGCCGGTCGTCACCTTCATCACCGCAAGGCCGCGCTCGTTGGTGCCGTCGGAGCGGAAGCGGAACAGGCCGTCGATGCCGGCAAAGCCGGAAGGATTGGTCAGCGTCTCCGGCGCAAAGCGTTGCGCGCCTTGCGTGCGCGCCAGCGCCGCCATCAGCGCGACCGCATCATAGGCCAGCGTCGCGGTGCGGACGGGGTCCGACCCGAACCGGGTGCGATAGCGGCCGGAGAAGCCGCGGAAGCCGGACGGATCCGGCGCGGCAAACAGGCCGCCCTGCAGCGCCTGGCTTGCGAACACGCGCGGATTGTCCCACAGGCCGGTGCCGAGCATCTGGATGTTGCGCAAATTCGAGCCTGCGGCGGTCAGCGCGTCGGCGGTGGCCACGACGGAGTCGCCGTCATCGGCGATCATCAGCGCATCGGCCGAGCCCAGCAGCTGCGCCACTGCGCGCGCCGGCGTCGCACGATCGCCGCTGTATTTCTCGAAGGCGACGACGCGGCCTTTGCGACCGACCGCCTGCTTGAACGCGGCCTCGACCACATTGCCATAGGCATTGTCGGGCACCAGCGCCGCGAAGGAACGTTTGCCGATGCCGGCGGAGTAATCGACGATGCGGACGACGTCGGATTCGGGCAGGAAGCTCAGCAGATATACGCCGCGCCCGGCGACGCTGGAATCGGTGGAGAAGGCGATCACCGAGATGCCGCGGGTGCGCGCGACCTGCGCCACTGCAGGCACCGACGACGCAAACAGCGGCCCCAGGATGACTTCGGCGCCTTCGCTGACCGCCTGCTGGGCGCCGGCGCTGGCGCCCTGCGGATTGCCGGCGTCGTCCTTGATCAGAAGCTGGATGTTCGGGTTCTTGAATTCCTCCAGCGCCATCTCGGCGGCGTTCTTCATCGACTGCGCTGCGACGCCGGCATTGCCTGCGGCTGACAGCGGCAGGATCAAGCCGACCTTGACCTGCCCGGTGCCGACGGCAGCCGGGTCCTGCTGCGGTCCGGCGGGCGGCTCGGAGCTCGTGAACTGGCTGAAAGTTTGCTGCACGCTGGCGCAGGCCCCTAACAGCGGCGCGCCGAGGATCAGGCCAATTGCGCTCCGCCGGGTCGCGCCAAGAGGCGAACCACCCGAAGGTGTGAGTTTGCGGTCGAGCGGGCCTGGCATCTTTCTATCTCGTGGCCGACCGAAATCGGCCAGACTTCCTCCCTCAGTAGGGCGGGGATTCAGGCATATTCTCGACGAATAGTTAACCGAAACAAAAGGTTTATGGTCCCCGGCGCCCCTGCCGGCTGTGGACCGCTCTCATCTCGCCGCCGCGCCTGCCCTGCATCCCGGATGGCGTAAACGCCGTCCCCCCTCTAGATTGATATCATGCGCGCAAAAGCCGGTTCAATATACGGGTCTGAGGGGGAAACGGGTTCTGCGTTGAGAACTTTTTCGGTCAATGGTCATGTCCTGAATGCGCCAAAGCCGGTTCCCGGGCTCTATCTGGTGGCCACCCCGATCGGGAACCTTGCCGACATCACGCTGCGCGCGCTGGAAACGCTCGCCGGCGTCGACCTGATCGCCTGCGAGGACACCCGCATCACCCATCGCCTGACCGAGCGCTACGGCATCGCCGCGCAGCTCACCCCCTATCACGAGCACAATGCGGCGGCCGCGCGGCCGAAGATTCTGGAAAAGCTCGCGCAAGGCGCCTCGGTCGCGCTCGTCTCCGACGCCGGCACGCCACTGATATCGGATCCCGGCTTCAAGCTGGTACGCGAGGCCTGCGCAGCCGGACATGCCGTCATCGCCATCCCCGGCGCTTCGTCGGTGCTGACGGCGCTTGCGGTCGCAGCCCTGCCGACCGACCGCTTTTTCTTCGAGGGGTTTCTGCCATCGAAGCAGACCGCGCGCCGCGCGCGGCTGGCCGAGCTTGCCCGGATCGATGCGACGCTGGTGTTGTTTGAATCCGGCAACCGCGTGCAGGACACGCTCGCCGATCTCGCCGAGATCATGGGCACGCGCGAAGCCGCGATCTGTCGCGAGCTGACCAAGCTGCACGAGGAGATTTCGCGCGCGTCCATTGCCGAACTGGCCGCTGCCGCGGACAGATTGGAAACGCGTGGCGAGTTTGTGCTCGTGATCGGCCCGCCCGCGGCCGGCGCCAGGGTGATGGCGGAGCACGAGCTCGACGACGTGCTGCGCTCTTCGCTCGAGCGCGACAGCGTCAAGGACGCCGTGGCGCACGCGGTCGAAGTATCGGGGCGCCCGCGCCGCGAGGTCTACGCCCGCGCGCTGGAGCTCGCCAAGGAAAGCCGAGAGCAAGGCCGGAGCGGGCATGGCGAAGACTGAAGACGCCTCGCCCGAACGGCTGGCGGCCTTCCGCACCGGCCTTTCCGCCGAAAGCCGAGCGGCCGCCTATCTCATCGCCAAAGGCTACCGCATTCTGGCAAAGCGCTTCCGCACGCCCTATGGCGAGATTGATCTCGTGGCGCGCAAGCGCAACCTCATCGCCTTTGTCGAGGTCAAGGCCCGCGCCAGCCTGGATGACGCCGCCTGGGCCGTGACGCCGCGCCAGCAGCAGCGCATCATCAATGCCGCGCAAGCATGGTTGATGACGCATCCCGAGCATGCAGAATTCGAGATGCGTTTCGACGCCATGCTGATTGCGCCAAGAAGCCTGCCACGCCATCTCTTGGCAGCCTTCGACGCCAGCCCATAGTTGTTTGAGCATGATCTCATCGGAAAACCGCTTCACACTTTTCCGGATCATGCTCTAAGAAGCATCACCCAGAGCCGGATACAAGCCAATGAAACTGAACGTCGCCGTCCAGATGGACCCCATCGCGCGCATCAACATCCGCGGCGATTCAACCTTTGCGCTGCTCTTGGAAGCGCAGAAGCGCGGCCACGGCGTTTCCTATTACACGCCCGACAAGCTGTCGCTGCGCGGCGGCGAATTGGTGGCGCCGGTGCAGAAGCTCTCGGTGCGGGACGAGGAAGGCAATCATTTTACGCTCAGCGAAGCCAGGCGCGAGGCGCTCAACGCCTTCGACGTCGTCCTGTTGCGGCAGGATCCGCCCTTCGACCTTGCCTACATCACCTCGACGCATTTTCTCGAAGCTATCCAGCCCAGGACGCTGGTGGTGAACGATCCGGCCGCCGTGCGCAACGCGCCGGAAAAGCTGTTCGTGATGAACTTTCCGCAGCTGATGCCACCGACCCTGATCTCGCGCGACCTCGACGAGATCAATTCCTTCCGGGCGCAGCATGGCGCGGTCGTAATGAAGCCGCTGCACGGCCATGGCGGCGCAGCGGTGTTTCGCGTCATGCCGCAGGACATGAATTTCGGCTCGCTGTTCGACATGTTCTCCGTCACCTTCCGCGAGCCCTGGGTGATCCAGCGCTTTCTCCCCGAGGTGAAGAACGGCGACAAGCGCATCATCCTGGTCGACGGCGAATTCGCCGGCGCGGTCAACCGCGTCCCGGCCGCCGATGATTTGCGCTCCAACATGGTGCGCGGCGGCGCGGCGCAGGCGACCGAGTTGTCGCCGCGCGAGCGCGAAATTTGTGCAACGCTGGGACCCGCGCTGCGCGAGCGTGGGCTTTTGTTCGTCGGCATCGACGTCATCGACGGCAATCTGACCGAGATCAATGTCACTTCGCCCACAGGCATTCGCGCCATCGCCCGGCTCGGCGGGCCCGATGTCGCTGCAAAAATCTGGGATACCATCGAGGCCAAGCGCGGCGGGAAATAACCTGCTCCACCGGTTGTCCTTCCGCGGCAATTCTACCCTGCAATTTTCGCCGACCCGTTTCCTCTTGCCACATTGCCAGGCCGGGCGCAGCATGTTGATGCGCGCGCCGCGCGTGGGGCTGGCGGCCGTCGCATCAAAAACTATGTGGAGGCACGAATGACGACCCAACTTTCGCGACGGTCTCTCCTTGCACTTGGCGCCGGCCTCAGTGCGTCGACCATGCTCGGCGGCAGCGCGCTCGCCAAGGCGCCGAAGCTCAACACGCAAACGCCCTATTGGCACCGCTTCAGCGTTGGCGATGCCGAAGTCACCGTCGTGTCCGACGGCCCGCTTCCGCTCGGCGATCCCTCCGGCACCTTCACCGGCGTGCCGAAGGAAGAAGTGAAGAAGATGCTGGTCGACAATTTCATGAATCCCGACAACGTCGTGCTCGAGCAGAACTCGCCGGTCGTCAACACCGGCGACAAGCTGGTGCTGTTCGACACCGGCATGGGCACCTCCAAGATGTTCGGGGCCACCACCGGCCAGCAGCAGAAGAACCTTGCCGCCGCCGGCATCAAGGCGTCCGATATCGACGCGGTGGTCTGCACGCACGCCCATATCGACCATATCGGCGGCCTCGTCGGCGCCGACGACAAGCCACTCTTCCCCAACGCGCAGGTCTATATCACGCAGGCCGACTACGATTTCTGGACCGACGAGGGCAAGCTCGGCGGTCCAATGAAGGATTTCGTGCTCCACGCCCGCAAGAACCTGCTGCCGGTGAAGGATCGCCTGGTGTTCATCAAGGACGGCCAGGAATTCCTGCCCGGCATCCAGGCGATCGCAGCACCCGGCCACACCGTCGGCCACACCATTTTCATGGTGACCTCGGCCGGCAAGTCTTTCGCCTTCCTCGGCGATCTCACGCACCATTCGGTGCTGCTGATGGAGAAGCCGCGAATGGAGTTCTCCTACGACACCGACCCCAAACAGTCCGCGGCGACGCGGGTGAGGCTCTTGGACATGCTGGCCGCCAACAAGATCCCGGTGATGGCCTATCACTTCGCTTGGCCCGGCTACGGCCACGTCGCCAAGAACGGCGACGGCTTCCGCTATTATCCGGAGCCGATGGTGATGCAGCTCTGACAACGGAGGGCCCGGGCGGCGAACCCGCGCCGGGCCTTTACCTTTGTTCTTGTAATGTTCTTGCGGCCGTCAAATCTTTCCGCTACCCTCGATTGCGGCAGGGAGCGGCATGGTCCAGCGGGTTTCCACGGTAGCTTTTGAGGGGATCGAGGCCCGCGCGGTCGACGTGCAGGTGCAGATCGTGCCCGGGCTGCCGGCTTTCGCCATCGTCGGCCTGCCGGACAAGGCGGTGTCGGAGGCGCGCGAGCGGGTGCGCTCCGCGCTGATCGCCTCGGGGCTCGCGCTGCCGGCGCGGCGAATCATCGTCAACCTCGCGCCTGCCGACCTGCCCAAGGAAGGCAGCCATTATGATCTGCCGATCGCGCTCGGGCTGATGGCGGCGATCGGTGCGATCCCGCCGGATGCGCTTTCGGGCTTCACCGTGCTCGGCGAGCTCGGTCTCGACGGATCGATCGCGCCGGTGGCCGGTGTGCTGCCGGCCGCGATCGGCGCCAACGGGCGCGACGAGGGGCTGATTTGCCCGGCGGCCTGCGGCTCGGAAGCGGCATGGGCAAGCCCGGACATCCAGATCATCGCTGCGAAATCGCTGATCCAGATCGCCAACCATTTCAAGGGCACGCAGGTGCTGTCACGCCCGCAGCCGAAGGTGCATGAGCTCGCCGACACGCAGCTCGACCTGCGCGACATCAAGGGCCAGGAAAGTGCAAAACGAGCGCTGGAGATCGCAGCCGCCGGCGGCCATCATTTGCTGATGATCGGCTCGCCCGGCGCCGGCAAGTCGATGCTGGCGGCGCGGCTGCCCTCGATCCTGCCGCCGCTGTCGCCGTCGGAATTACTGGAAGTGTCGATGATCGCCTCCGTTGCCGGCGAAATCCGCGATGGCGCGCTGACGGCGCGGCGGCCGTTTCGCAGCCCGCATCACTCGGCGAGCATGGCAGCGCTCACCGGCGGCGGCATCCGCGCCAGGCCCGGCGAGATTTCGCTGGCGCATCAGGGCGTGCTGTTCCTCGACGAATTGCCGGAGTTCGATCCGCGCGTGCTCGATTCGCTGCGTCAGCCGCTGGAGAACGGCGAGGTCTCGGTGTCCCGCGCCAATCACCGCGTCACCTACCCGGCGCGCTTCATGCTGGTGGCGGCGATGAATCCCTGCCGCTGCGGCCACGCCTATGAGCCCGGCTATTCCTGCAAGCGCGGCCGCATCGACCGCTGCACGTCAGACTACCAGATGCGCATCTCCGGCCCGCTGATGGATCGCATCGATCTGCGCATCGAGGTGCCTGCGGTGACCGCGGCCGATCTCATCCTGCCGCCGCCATCGGAAGGCTCCACTGAGGTCGCAGCCCGCGTCGCGGCCGCGCGCGACATCCAGCTTAAGCGCTTTGCCGCCGCCGGCATGCCCAACGTCCGCACCAATGCGGAAGCCCCGGCCTCGCTGCTGGAAACCATCGCGCAGCCCGATGCGGCCGGCCAAAAACTGCTGCGCGACGCCGCCGAGACCATGCACCTGACCGCGCGCGGCTATCACCGGGTGCTGCGGGTGGCACGCACGCTCGCCGATCTCGACGGCGCCGACAAGATCGGCCGGCTGCATCTCGCCGAAGCTTTGTCCTATCGTGCATTGGCCGACGATTTGCGCCGCGCGGCGTAAATCCGGCGCGTCAACGCCGCAGTAACTACTCTTCTTTACACTCCGCCAACCATAAGGCTCGCGCGTTTTGCTGGGTCTTGGCTGGTAGGTGTTCCATGTTGCGTTTCCGGATTCTGGCCTCGGTTGTTCCCCTGGCGGTCGCCGCCTTCCTCGCGCGTGACGGGCTGTTTGCCGACACGCGTCCCTGCATCGCGGTGGCCGACACCTCGGTGCAGCTGACTACCCTGCCCTGGCAATCCAGCCTTCGTGTCAGCTTCACCAGCAATCCGGCGAAGGCGACCGTTCGGGTGCAGATCATCGACCGCGCCGAGGCCGCCGACTTTGCCGTGATCGACGATATCGACAGCGCCGAAGGCGGCGCCTGCCAAGGCAGCCGGCCGCCGCGACTGGTGTCGATTTCGACCAATGCCTCGCCGACCGATCCCGTCATCTACCTGACGCAGGACGCGCCGGCCGACTACCGGATCTTCGTGCAATCGAAGACCTTCTCGATGCTCGACGCTGCGGCGCTGATCGTCGGGGCCCGCAGCGGGCACCATCGCATCAAGTCCGCCTCGCTTTAACCTTTCGTCAACCCTGTTTGTATCGTGCGTGTGGGCACCATGCAGCCTCAAGCACTTTGCAACGTCCGCGACGCATCGTGACGGCGCGGCAAGGGGCGATTTCCTGGAGAATGTCGGCAATGGGACGGACTTTCCGGATCAAGATGCACATTCGCCGCTTCGCGCGCCGGCATTCGCGGCTCACCTTCATCGTCCGCTCCTTCATGATCTTCTCCGCCGCGTTTGGCGGCGCCTACGGATTCATTGCCGGCAGCACCTCGCCGGATTCCGGCTATGACCCGCACGCCTTTGCGATCGGCGCGAGCTTCCTGTTCGCTGTCGCCTGCGTCGCGCTCGCCACACTGAGCATCCGGCTGCGGCTGATGCGCCGCAAGCTGCGCAAGATCGCGATGCATAATGAGGCGATGGCCGACCGCAATTGGGAACTGCAGGAAGCCGAATCGCGCGCCCGCAGCCTGTTCGAGTCGCAGGGCGATCTGATCGTGCTGCGCGATTCGGAAGGCCGCATCACCTTCGCCAATGACGCCTATTGCGCGCTGGCGCGCACGCCGCGCGAGCACCTGATCGGCAGCACCGCCAGGCTCAGGGTGATTGAGCAGGGCGACACCGCGCTGGAAGACAACGGCACCCGCGTCCACGACCAGAAGATCGAGACCGCGTTCGGCCCGCGCTGGATCGCCTGGCGCGAAGGTCTGGTGCGCAACGATGCCGGCGGGCCGGCCGAAATGCAGAGCGTTGGCCGCGACGTCACCGACCGCACCGAGAGCGAGCGCGCGCTTGCCGAAGCGCGCGACCTTGCCGATGCGGCCAACCGCGCCAAGTCGCGCTTCCTCGCCATGGCCTCGCACGAGATCCGCACGCCGCTCAACGGCATCATCGGCATGAGCGGGCTGTTGCTCGACACTCAGCTGACGCCGGAACAGGCGACCTATGCGAAGGCCGTGAAGACCTCGGGCGACGCGCTGATGGCGCTGATCGAGGAGCTGCTCGACTATTCCAAGATCGAGGCCGGCAAGATTGATCTCGAAGCCCGCCCGTTCGCGCTCGCCGCGCTGATCGAGGACATCACCGAGCTTCTCGCCCCGCGCGCCCAGGCAAAACAGATCGAGATCGCCGCCTATGTCGACGACCGCTTGCCGCGCGATGTGGTCGGCGACGCGGCGCGGCTGCGCCAGGTGCTGCTCAATCTCGCCGGCAACGCCATCAAGTTCACCGAAGCCGGCGGCGTCGCGCTGATCGTCGAGCCCGGCATCTGGCCCAACGAAATCTCCTTCCTGGTGCGCGACACCGGCATCGGGATTGCGCCGGAAGCGCAAGGCCGCATCTTCCGCGAGTTTGAGCAGGCAGATGACAAGATCGCGCGCAGCTATGGCGGCACCGGCCTTGGGCTCGCCATCAGCGAGCGCATCGTGCGCCGCATGGGCGGGCGCATCACGCTGGAGAGCAAGCCGGGCGAGGGCTCGACCTTCGAAGTATCGATCCCGCTCGTCGCCGCCGACTGGAGCCTGCAGCCGGCCTTTGCCGCGCCCGACCTCTCGGGCCAGTCGATCATGCTGGTGGCGCCCGCGAGCATCGGCGTCTCGCTGACCGAGCGGCGGCTGCAGCGCTGGGGCGGCCAGACCTGCGCGGTATCGGATATCGAGGTGGCGGAAGCGCTGCTGCCGGAACGTTCCTGGCATGCGGTGATGATCGACCACGCTTTTGGCGCTGCAACCATCGAGAAACTCGGCGAGCGTGCGCGCGCTCACGCCACCCACCGCATCGTCATGTTCACGCCATCGACGCGGCAGGAACTGCGGCTCGCGGTCGGCTCCGCCCTCACCGGCTATCTGGTCAAGCCGCTGCGCGCAGCCTCGCTCGCCGCGCGCCTTGCGGCGCCTCCGGAAGTCGCCGCGCCCGATATCGCCGCCGCCGAGCCGCCGGCCGAGACGGCGGAGCCCGCGACGCCGGCGCCGGCGGCGCCCGGTCTTTCCATCCTCGTTGCCGAGGACAACGAGATCAACGCGCTGTTGATGCGCTCGCTGCTCGGCCGACTCGGCCATCGCGCGGTCATCACCACCAATGGCGAAGAGACACTGGAATCCTGGCAGGCGGCGAAATCCGCCGGCACGCCCTATGACCTCGTGTTGATGGACATCCAGATGCCGCGCCTCGACGGCATCGAGACGACTCGCCGGCTGCGCAGCCTGGAGGCCAGCGAGCCCGGACGGCGCACGCCGATCCTTGCGCTGACCGCGAATACGCTGGTCGAGGACCGCTATGCCTGCTTCGAGGCCGGGATGGACGGCTTTCTGATCAAGCCGCTCGATCGCGAGAAGCTCACGGAAGCGTTGGCGAGCCTCGCTGCCGCGCGTCACATCGCGGCCTGAAGATTACAGCCGCCGCAGCGCCACCGTCTCGATAACGTGATCGGCACCCTTCTTGAGGATCAAGGTCGCGCGCGGCCGCGTCGGCAGGATGTTGTCCTCGAGATTGGCGAGGTTGGTGCGCTCCCAAATCGCGGTGGCGGTGGCGATCGCCTCTTCGTCCGACAAAAGCGCATAACGATGGAAGTAGGACCTCGGATCCGTGAACGCGGTGTCGCGCAGCGTCAGCCAGCGCTTCACATACCACTGCCGCAGCACCGGCTCATCGGCGTCAATATAGACGGAGAAATCGAAGAAGTCGGAGACAACCGGCACCGCCTTGCCGTCACGCGGCAGCCGTCCGGTCTGCAACACATTGACGCCCTCGACGATCAGGATGTCGGGCTGGTCGACCTCCTGCCACTGGTTCGGAACGATGTCCCAGCGCAAATGCGAATAGACCGGCGCGCGGACGCCCCTCCGTCCGGCCTTGATGTCGCTCAGGAACGACAGCAACAACGGCAGGTCGTAGCTCTCCGGGAAACCCTTCTTCTGTATCAATCCCAACCGTTCGAGCACGGCGTTCGAGAACAGGAAGCCGTCCGTCGTGACCAGCTCGACCTTGGGCCGCGGCGACCAGCGTGCCAGCAGCGCCTGAAGCACGCGCGCCGTGGTCGACTTGCCGCCGGCGACCGAGCCGGCGATGCCGATGATGTAGGGCACCTTGCGATCGCGGATGCCGAGGAACTGGCGCTGCGCCTGAAACAGCCGGGTCGTGGCATCGACATAGATCGACAGCAGGCGCGACAGCGGCAGATAAATGTCCTCGACCTCCTGCAGGTCGAGGCGGTCGTGCAGCGAGCGCAGCCGCTCGAACTCGCCGGGCTCCAGCGTCATCGGCGTGTCGTCGCGCAACCGCGCCCACTGATCCCGGGTGAAGATGCGGTATGGATTATATTGCTGCTCCGGTGCACGAATATCCATGGCTCATCCCTCTCGCTTGCGCGAGGCCTTTTCTTCCAGACCGGACATCCCGGTGCGCTCCGCCAGCGCGGCTTCGACGTCCTCGAGCTTGACGCCGCGCGATTTCAACAGCACCAACAAATGAAACAGCAGATCGGCACTTTCGGCGATCAGGTGGCCGCGATCATTCCCGATCGCGGCGATCACGGTCTCGACCGCTTCCTCGCCGAGCTTCTTGGCGCAATGCTCCGGACCCTTGTCGAGCAGCTTGCGGGTATAGGAAGCCTCTCCGCCCGTTGCGGCGCGGGCATCGATGGTGGCGGCCAGATCGTGGACCGTGAAACGCGACATCACCCAAACTCAAAAAGATGCGCCGGCGCTTTCGTCCCCGGCGCGTCATCCTGATGTCACTTAGCACTTTTGTGACGGGGAGTCGTCAGGGATCGAGGCGCATCGGCAAGCCCTGGCGCACCATGTGGTCCTTGGCTTGGCGGATGGTAAATTCGCCGAAGTGGAAGATCGACGCCGCCAGCACCGCGGTGGCGTGACCCTCGCGGATGCCGTCCACGAGGTGGTCGAGATTTCCGACGCCGCCTGACGCGATTACCGGTACGGGGACACTGTCGGCGATGGCCCGCGTCAGCGGCAAGTCAAAACCCTGTCGGGTGCCGTCACGATCCATGGAGGTGAGCAGGATTTCGCCCGCGCCGAGCGCGACCACTTCCTGGGCATATTCGATGGCGTCAATCCCCGTGCTCTTGCGCCCGCCATGGGTGAAGATTTCCCAGCGGTCGGAGCCGCCGGGACGGCTGACCCGCTTGGCGTCGATCGCCACCACGATGCACTGCTCGCCGAATTTCTCCGCACCCTCTTTGACGAATTCCCGACGCGCCACCGCGGCGCTATTGATCGACACCTTGTCGGCGCCGGAGCGCAGCAGCATGCGGATATCGTCGATGGTGCGCACGCCGCCGCCGACGGTCAGCGGCATGAAGCAGGCTTCTGCCGTCCGCCGCACCACGTCCATCATGGTGCCGCGGTTCTCATGGGTTGCCGTGATGTCGAGGAAGCAGAGTTCGTCCGCGCCGGCGGCGTCATAGGCGATCGCGGCTTCGACGGGATCGCCGGCGTCGCGCAGGTCGACGAAGTTGACGCCCTTGACCACCCGGCCGTCCTTGACGTCGAGACAGGGAATCACGCGAACCTTGAACATAACTTTCTCCTAGGCGGCCGCGCGGGCGCTCTTGATCAACGCCAGCGCCGCGGCGGGATCGAGCCGGCCGTCATAGAGCGCGCGGCCAGCGATGGCGCCGGCCAGCTTTTTGGCGCGTGGCGCGAGCATCGCCTTGACGTCCTCGATCGAGGCCAGCCCGCCCGAAGCGATCACGGGAATGGAAATGCGATCGGCCAGCGCAATGGTGGCGTCGAGATTGAGGCCCTTCAACAGCCCATCGCGCGCGATGTCGGTGAAGATGATCGCGGCGACGCCGGCATCTTCAAAACGCTGGGCGATTTCCAGCGCCGTCACCTGGGAGGTCTCGGCCCAGCCTTCGACTGCCACCTTGCCGTCGCGCGCATCGAGCCCGACCGCGACGCGGCCGGGAAATTTTTTCGCCGCCGCCTTGACGAAATCGGGATCGCGCACCGCCGCGGTGCCGATGATGACGCGCGCCACACCCTTTTCCAGCCAGCCCTCGACGGTCCTGATGTCGCGGATGCCGCCGCCGAGCTGCACCGGCATGGTGACGGCCTTCAGCATCGCCTCCACGGCCTGTGCATTGACAGGCTTGCCGGCAAACGCGCCGTCGAGATCGACGATGTGCAGATACTCGAACCCTTGGGCGGCGAAGGCACGCGCCTGCGCCGCCGGATCGAGGTTGAAGACCGTCGCGCGCGCCATGTCGCCCTGCTCAAGGCGCACGCACTGCCCGTTTTTCAGGTCCACGGCCGGAAAGAGAATCACGGCTTCCACTTCAAAAAGTTGGAGATCAGCGCCAGCCCGAAGCGTTGGCTCTTCTCGGGGTGAAACTGAGTGCCGATCGCGGTGTCTCGGCCTACGATCGCGGTGACCGGCCCGCCATAATCGGCGCGCGCCAGCACAGTCGCGTCATTGGCGGCCTCGAGGTGATAGGAGTGCACGAAATAGGCGTGGCGGCCCTTCGGCCCCAGCGGCAGGCGCTCCAGCACCGGGTGCTCCTGCACCATGTCGAGCGTGTTCCAGCCCATGTGCGGGACTTTCAGGTTCTCGTCGCGCGGCTGGATCTTGACCACGTCGCCTTCGATCCAGTTGAAGCCGTCCGTGATCACATGCTCCTTGCCGCGCGTCGCCATCAACTGCATGCCGACGCAGATGCCGAAGAATGGCCGCGCCTTGTCGCGAACGGCTTCAGTCAGCGCCTCGACCATGCCGTCGAGCGCATCAAGGCCGCGGCGGCAATCGGCAAAGGCGCCGACGCCGGGCAGCACGATGCGGTCGGCGCGGAACACCGCGTCGGGATCGCGCGTCACCGAGATCTTTTCGGGATTTTCCGAGGCGCGGGTGGCGCGCTCAAAGGCCTTCGCCGCGGAATGCAGGTTTCCGGAGCCGTAATCGATGATGGCAACCGTCATCGCGATCCTCCTGGCTCGGGAAACAAACCGATAATGCCGCCTTGCGGGATCGGCGGCGGCTTTGAGAAAGGCTGGCCCGGAATGTTGCGAGTCGGCGGCGGGCCGCCGCGGTCGACCGAGTAGGGATCGCTGCTCACGCGATTGCGCGCGGTCCAGCGGTCGAAGAAGCGCCGCTCGGCGGCCTCTTCGTCGTCGGCCACGACGACATCGAGCATGCGCCATTTGCGCCGCGACAGCGTCCAGCGGCGCAGGCTCGCCGCCTCAAAGCCGAGCAGCAACGCCAGCACGACATCGACGGCGAAGATAGCGCCGCGGCTGAGGCCAAGCGCCGCAAGCCCGAGGTCAACGGCCACCACCAGGACGATCCAGCCGATCAGCGCCAGCCACAGCCGATGCCAGGCCAGCCAGATCACACCCGCGGCCGCGGCCCAGAAATGAAAGCCGTCGCGCACGAAAGCAAACTTGTCGGTCGCTGTGAGATCAGCGCCGTTGGTCGCCGGGGCATGCACCGTATAGACCGGCATCGCACTCTCCGAAGCCTTTTGTTTTGAGCATGATCTGATCGGAAAACCGGTATCCACTTTTCCGGATCATGCTCGTGTTCTGAGCCTGATCTTGTCGGAAAGCCGCTACCAGCTTTTCCGGATCATGCCCGTATAAGGACGCTAGCCGCCGAGCCGGCCCTTGGTGGACGGCACCTCGCCGGCCGCGCGCGGATCGATGGCGACAGCGGCGCGAAGCGCCCTCGCCAGACCCTTGAAACAGGATTCGGCGATATGATGGCTGTTCTCGCCATATAGGGTCTCGACGTGCAAAGTCACGCCGGCGTTCATCGCAAAGGCGTTGAACCATTCCCGCACCAGCTCAGTGTCGAAGGCGCCGACCTTGTCACGCGGGAAATCGACCTTGAACACCAGCACCGGCCGCCCCGAGATGTCGATGACGACGCGCGACAGCGTCTCGTCCATCGGCATATGGATCGAGGCATAGCGGGTGATGCCGGCCATGTTGCCGAGCGCCTGCTTTACGGCCTGGCCCAGCGCGATGCCGACGTCTTCAGTGGTGTGGTGGTGATCGACATGGAGATCGCCGTCGGCCTTGACCGTGATGTCGATGCGCGAATGCCGGGCGAGCAGCTCGAGCATGTGGTCGAAGAAACCAATTCCGGTCGAGACCATGGATACACCCGCGCCATCGAGGTTGACGCTCACCTCGATGTCGGTCTCCTTGGTCTTGCGCTTGATGGTTGCCGTGCGCATGGAAAATGCCGTTGTCCCGTGTCGAAAACGCGGGTCTTTTAACAGGCCGATATCGCCTTCGCTACTGCGGGATGACGCTCAAATAGCTGAAGTTCGGCCTATGGTGACCGGAATCCGGCTCCGTTTGGGCCGATTGTAACCGCTCGCCCAAGCCCTTAAATCTGGCCGGTCACGAGGTATTTCATGCAAGCATCCCCCCAGGAGCCGGCGGTCTGGCACGGCACCACGATCCTGACGGTCCGCAAGGGCGGCAAAGTGGTGATCGGCGGCGACGGCCAGGTCTCGATCGGCCAGACCGTCATCAAGTCCAACGCCAAAAAGGTCCGCAAGCTCGGCAAGGGCGACGTGATCGGCGGCTTCGCCGGCGCCACCGCCGATGCCTTCACCTTGTTCGAGCGGCTGGAGAGCAAGCTCGAGCAGTATCCGGGACAACTGACCCGGGCGGCCGTCGAGCTCGCCAAGGACTGGCGCACCGACCGCTATCTGCGACGGTTGGAGGCGATGATGATCGTCGCCGACAAGGATGTCTCGCTGGTCCTGACCGGCACCGGCGACGTGCTGGAACCGGAGGCGGGCGTGATGGCGATCGGCTCCGGCGGCAATTACGCACTCGCCGCCGCGCGTGCCCTGATCGACAGTGACAAGGACGCCGAAACCATCGTGCGCCGCTCGCTCGACATCGCTGCCGACATCTGCGTCTACACCAACCGTAACCTCACTATCGAAGCCCTGTAGGAGATTTGGTCGGCGATGACGTCAACCTACGTCTTCCGGCCGATGACCGCGGACGACATGCCGCTGGTGCAGCGCTGGCTTGCCGAGCCGCATGTCGCCGAATGGTGGCACGATCCGGAGACGCTTGAATACATCAGCGGCGATCTTGACCATCCCGATCTCGCCCAGTTCATCGTCAGCCTCGATGGCGGGCCATTCGCCTATCTGCAGTGCTATCGGATCGGCGACTGGCACGTCAGCTTCGGGCCGCAGCCCGAAGGCACGCGTGGTCTCGATCAGTTCATCGGCAAGGCCGACATGCTTGGATGTGGCCACGGCTCGGCCTTCGTGCGGGCTTTCATCGACACCCTCTTTGCGCGCGGCGTGCCGCGAATCGTGATCGACCCGAGACCGGACAATCCGCGCGCCATCCGTGCCTATGAAAAGGCCGGCTTCGTACCCCAACACGAAATCGTCACGCCCGACGGCCCGGCGCTCCTGATGATCCGCAACGCATGACCGGCGTTTACGAGTTCCGCCCGATGACCGCGGCCGACTTGCCGCTGGTGCTGCAGTGGCTGAAGCAGCCTCATGTCATACAATGGTGGGGCGACACCCACGAGCAGTTCGAGCTGGTCAGCGGCGATCTCGAAGTCGAGGCCATGGACCAGTTTATCGTCGCGTTAGACGATCGGCCGTTCGCCTACATCCAGTGCTACGATCCACGGGTCTGGCCCGAGAACGGGCTGGGCGAGCATCCCGAGGGAACGCGCGGCATCGACCAGTTCATTGGCGAGCCCGACATGGTCGACCGCGGCCATGGCTCGGCCTTCGTCCGCGCCTTTATCGAGCGCGTGCTGGCCGACGGCGCGCCGCGCGTCATCACCGATCCTGATCCCGCCAACGCGCGCGGCATCCGCGCCTATGAAAAGGCGGGCTTTGAAAAAGCTCGTTTGGTCGATACACCTGACGGCATCGCTCTCTTGATGGTGCGCAATGCATGACCTTCTCGCCGAAACCGAGCATCGCGACCGGTGTCCCCGCCTGGCAATGGCTCGTCATCGCCGCTCTCCTGCTCGCGCTGCAGGCCGCGCTGCTCTACGGCATGGGCCGGCTGCCGATCTGCGCTTGCGGCTATGTCAAATTCTGGCACGGCGTGGTGCAGAGCTCGGAGAATTCGCAACACATCGCCGACTGGTACACGCTGTCGCACCTCCTGCATGGCCTCTTGTTCTATGGCGCGACCGTTCTGCTGTTTCCGCGGCTTGCCTGGCCGGCGCGCCTGATCATCGCCATGCTGGTGGAGGGCGCGTGGGAGCTGGTGGAGAATTCGAGCTGGATCATCGACCGCTATCGCGCCGCCACGATATCGCTCGATTACTACGGCGATACCATCGTCAATTCGGTCTCCGACACGCTCTCGATGGTGCTCGGCTTCCTGCTGGCGCGGAAGCTGCCGGTCGCTGCCACGGTTGCGCTTGGCGTTGCCTTCGAGCTCGCAATGCTGCTGCACATTCGCGACAATCTGACGCTCAACATCCTCATGCTGATTCACCCCTTTGAGGCGATCAAGCAGTGGCAGGCCGGGCCGCCGATCCTGTGATGCCGCTTGCCGACTGCCTGCTTCCGACATAGCTAGGGCCCATGACAGACTTCTCTCCCCGCGAAATCGTTTCCGAACTCGACCGCTTCATCGTCGGACAGTCCGACGCTAAGCGCGCGGTGTCGATTGCGCTGCGCAACCGCTGGCGGCGGCTGCAGCTCACCGGCTCCCTGCGCGAGGAAGTGCTGCCGAAGAACATCCTGATGATCGGGCCGACCGGCGTCGGCAAGACGGAGATCGCGCGGCGGCTGGCAAAGCTTGCGGGCGCGCCGTTCATCAAGGTCGAGGCAACGAAATTCACCGAGGTCGGCTATGTCGGCCGCGACGTCGAGCAGATCGTGCGCGACCTCGTCGAGGTCGCGATTGCCCAGGTGCGCGAGCGCAAGCGCAAGGATGTCCATGCCCGCGCGCAACTCGCCGCCGAAGAGCGTGTGCTCGATGCGCTGGTCGGCGCCGGCTCCAGTGCGGCAACCCGCGAATCCTTCCGCAAGAAGCTGCGCGCCGGCGAGCTCAACGACAAGGAAGTCGAGATCGAGACGCAGACTTCCGGGGGCATGCCGATGTTCGAAATCCCGGGCATGCCGGGCGCTCAGATGGGCGCCATTTCGATCGGCGACATTTTTGGCAAGCTCGGCGGCCGCACCAAGACGCGCCGGCTGACGGTGGTCGACTCCCACGAGATCCTGGTCAACGAGGAGTCCGACAAGCTGCTCGACACCGATCAGCTGGTGCTGGAGGCTATCAACGCGGTCGAGAACAACGGCATCGTCTTCCTCGACGAGATCGACAAGATCTGCGTCCGCGAGAACCGCCTCGGCGGCGACGTCTCGCGCGAGGGCGTGCAGCGCGACCTGCTGCCGCTGATCGAGGGCACCACCGTCTCGACCAAGCATGGCGCGGTCAAGACCGACCACATCCTGTTCATCGCCTCGGGCGCCTTCCACATCGCAAAGCCCTCTGACCTGCTGCCGGAGCTGCAGGGCC
>Ga0081539_10002258_pt1 | contig 28018 bp, 32 predicted proteins | sample TabmetS4T2R2_FD_71023 | JGI IMG/M metagenome (GOLD analysis project Ga0081539, IMG submission 71023) | Tabebuia heterophylla rhizosphere microbial communities from the University of Puerto Rico - S4T2R2 | ecosystem: Host-associated > Plants > Roots > Rhizosphere ... | reverse complement strand
GCGTCCTTGCAGGGAACCGAAAGATCATCGGACGGTGGCCGTTCCACGTCGAGCACCGACACGCCGAAGTCCACAAGGGACAGGATCAACCAACGACGGCCTCGAAGGTTAAAGAACAAGCTAGGCGCCTCCGGGCTCCTCAATGGACTCCGCGACCCGGTCACGCAACCGGCCGCGGATCTCCTCGGGCGTGTACGCACGGCGCCGCCGCTCGGCCCGCGCGACCACGACCCCGGTGGCGGCGACTCCGACGAACGCGGCGAGCCCGACTACCTTCCACCAACGCATCCGCCTAGGGTAATCCCGTGCCAAGTCTCGGTCTCGACCAAGCCGTCGACCTGACGCGCACCGGTGACCTCTGGCTCTTCCGCGGGCGCTCGGGGGCCGACCGGGCGATCCAGGTGACCACCAACAGCCCGGTCAACCACGTCGGCATGGCCGTGGTAATCGAGGACATGCCGCCGATGATGTGGCACGCCGAGCTGGGCAAGGCGCTGCCCGACCTGTGGTCCGGCGACCGCCACCGCGGCGTCCAGCTCCACGACCTGCGCGCGGCCGTGCTCGTGTGGGCCCGCCGATACGGCCAGCGGGCCTGGCTCCGCCAGCTCGAGCCGCCACCCAGCCGCGCACAGGAAGACGCCGTCCTGCGCACGGTCGCCCGCCTCGACGGCACCCCGTTTCCGTCCAGCGCCCAGCTCGCCTGGCGCTGGGCCCGAGGCCGCGTACCGCTACGCTCGCGCCGGCTCCGGCAAGAGGGCCTGGAAAGCGCCTACTGCGCCGAGGTCGTAGCCGTCACCTACGAGGCGATGGGCCTGCTCCCGGCCGGCCGCGACCCCAACTGGTACGACCCAGGCCGCTTCTGGAGCGGCGACGACCTGGCCCTCTCCGGCGGCTTCACCCTGGGCACGGAGATCACCGTCGACATCCCCACCGACTAGAGATCCGTCTCAGAGAAGAGGATGTCCCGGGCCCGCGTCAGCTGCGGACCGCCGCTCCCGCCGGAGACCGCGGAGCCCGGCGGCTCGCCAGGGCTCGCCGAAATCCCCGGCCTCCGCTGCCACCTCCGCGCCCCAAGCCCGCCGACTATCTACAGGGCTTTTGCCCAGTCCCTGAGGGCATCGCGAAGCGACCCGTTCACCGGGCTGCCGGTCGCGATCGACGGCAACACCCGACTCGTGGTCGCCTTCGGCGACCCGGAAGTGACCGCCGTCCGAATGGCAAACCGCGGACGGCGGCGAGCTTTCGCAGTGGACCTTGAGCCTTTCCAACATCATGATTCGGGTCCGAGTTCGAGGGTGAGGATGGCCCTGGCGAGGGTTCCGACGCGTTGGGGGCAGCTGCGGACCTTGGTGAGGATCCGCCACGCTTTCAGCGTGGCGAAGCCGCGTTCGCCTGGTCCGCGGACGCTGTTGACCATCCGGTTGTGGGCCTTCTGCGTCTTGGTGAGCTTGCGGCCCTTGTGCGGCACGACCACGGTGCCGCCGGCACCCTGGTAGCCCTTGTCATCCAGCAGTTCCACGTCCGCCCATCGCGCGGTGGTGATCACATCGTGGGTGCGGGCGGCGGTCAGGTCGTGGGTGGAGCCGGGCAGCCCGTCGGAGATCCACACCAGGTCACCGCGACGTGGGTCGATCAGACCCTGCAGGTTGACACCATGGCGGTGGTGTTTGCCCGAGTAGTACAGCCTGTTCGCCTCGCCGCCCAGCCGGTCGATGGGCACCAGCGTGCCGTCCAGGACGCCGAGGCGATGGCCGTTGCCGGCCAGCCGCCACAACGCCGCCGTCCGCGCGGCCAGCAGATCCGTCGCCTCGCGCACGTACCGGCACACGGTGGCCAGGCCGACCTCGAACCCAGCCGCGAGCCGGGTGTACGTGTCGCCGTTACGCAGGTGGGCCAGCACCAGCAACGCCTGCCGGCCCGGCGTGAGCTTGCGCCACCGGCTCCCGATCCGGGCCCGATGGCCACGGATCAGGTCGGCGAGGTGGGTCAGATGCGCAGTGGACAGCGACAGCGTGCCAGGGTAGGTCACCGAGGCTCCCTTGGGACGGACATGCAGGCTTCGACAACCCGCAGTCCTACCGGGAGCCTCGTCTCATGTAGACGATCGACACGCCCGCACCACCCCTGATCATCAACCCGAATCAGCCTGGAAAAGGCTCCTTGTATGACAAGTCCCGGGCTGGCGCATTGGGCGACCAATTTGGCATGATCGACCGCCGCTTGGGGCAGCGAATTATTGGCGGCTGCGGCATAATTAGCGTATGCGGCAGCTTCAATTGTTTACTTCGGCTGCGCTCGCCGAAATGCGCGATCGGACCGCAGCGCGTAACTATTCTCCCGCGGCCGAGGAGTTTCGTCGTGAGCATGAGCGCCATCGCGCCTGGGGCTTGATCCAGCGCCGCGGCGAGCGCCTGCGCCACCTCCGCGACAGGGCCTGTGCCGCGCCGCCGGCAAACGCGCGGACACACCGACAAGACCCGCCCGCAGCCCCGGTGCCCACGCCACCTGAGCGGCAGCAACCCTCAGCAACGAGCAGAAACACCCCGGCTGGTCAAGAGTTCGCACCCTGCGGCGCGACCCCCGCCGCGGCGGCATGCGCGCCAAGCGGAGGGGCGTCGGCCAGCTCACCGCCGCACCCGCCACCCGCTGGGCCGGGGCGAGCCGGTCCCGCGCGCAGAATCAGCCCGCGGCCCGTAGCGCGTCCAGAGCACCAGCCGCCTATCACTGCGCCCAGCGACATCACGATTGACCTCGCGCCGGGATTGGTGGCCCGTCATCCAGGCATCTTGCCGCGGCGGTCTGGAAAACGCGAGCCCGTCATTAGGTGTAAACCTGCTCGAGCATTTCGGCGGCACACTCTTCGGGCGAAACGCCCTCGATTCGCGGTCGCGTGGCCAATTTCCTAGGACCGATCGCCAAATCATAAGACAGGCCGGGCTCGCGACATTTGCCCAATCACGCGGTCCACCCAGGAGGCTGAGACGGCTCCGCGATACCGGCACGGGTCCGAGCCCGTTGTCCCGAATGCCGCCGCACCCGTCGACGGCCGCGGGGCCAACGGCCGTGCCCGACTCGCCGGCGCAGCCCGCAGGGCCGGCCACCTCACCGCTGTGGGTCAGGCGGTTGGTCTTGCCCCGCGGACCCGGCGGCGGAGGTGCGCCGTCGACGCGACCTGCCCAACGTCCACGAAAGCTCCGTGGCCCACCGTCGCGTGCGGAGGGCCGGGCCTCGTGGTCGACGCTCAGCGGCGCCAGAAGTCGTGGGGGTCGCGGCCGTGGGTGAAGCCGGCCGCCGTCGCTATGGCTACGGCCGCTTCGAACCTGTCGCCGACGATCCAGGGTAGGTGGGCGTCGCTGCCGAAGGAGATCGCGCGGCCGCCCTCCTCGCTCCACCAGCGCAGTAGGTCGACGGAGGCGAGCGGGCTGCGGGTGTTGATCTCCAGGACGCGGTCTGAGCCGGCCAGGGCGCGGAGGACGGCGCGGTACTCCTCCTCGTAGTCGGCCTCGCGGTAGGGCGGGGCGTCCGGCGGCCAGTAGCGGCGTGGGTAGTCGAGGTGGGCCAGCACCTCGAAGGCGTCGCTGTCCTTGATCATGCGGACCATCTCGGCGAAGTAGCGCCGCATGACGCCGCCGGTGCCCAGCGTGCGGAATAGCTTGTCCGGGGCGACCAGCCGGCCCTCGTAGGGGATGGCGTGCAGCGAGCCGAGCACGCGCTCGAACGGGCCGCTGGCCAGCACCCGCGCGACGCTCGCGCCGAACATGTGTGCCTCGCCAGCCTCGACGCCCGTGCGGATGCGCAGGTCGGGATAGCGTGCGCGGCACTCCTCGACGCTGGCCAGGTAGCCGGTGACGTCGATCGGCCGGATCAGCGCCCACCAACCCAGCTGGAGGCCGTCGGCCGCGATCGCGTCGTCGGCGAGCCAGTCGGTGAACTCCAGGTGCTCGGTGAACGCGACCGCCGGCACGCCGAGCTGGACGGCTCGGGCACACGCCTTGTCCATCGAAGCCTGTGGACCCGTGTCGAACGACCACTCCGAGTGCACGTGGTTGTCGGCGGGTAGCACGCCTTCGAGTCTGCCAGCCGGTCCGGGCATCCCCAAGATCATGTGACTCAGGTGGCACTCGGGTGGGTCAGCGGGCGGTAGCCGGCGCGCAGGACCGCGACGATCGCCGGCGGGGTAAGCAGCTCGACCGGCGTGTCCGGGGGCGGCCGCAGCGGCTCGCCGTACCCGGTGAAGCTCCACGGCCGCACCGATCCGGCCGTGACCAGGCCGGCGGCGCTGTCGTGGCGGATCATCGTGCCGTCGGGCAGGTCGCCGAGGCGGGCCTCGCGGGTGCGCTGGCGGCGGGTCCGCGAGTCGACCCGCTCGGCGTGCAGGCGCGCGTCCATCTCGACGGCGCGCGGCCGCTCGCCGAGCCGGCGCGCCAACCGCCACCGCTCGGTGAAGTCGCGGTAGTCGGCCCGCCGGCAGTACGCGCACGGGCGGTGCCCGGCGGCGAGAGCGGTCACCTCGTCGAGGAAGAAGAGCGCGGTCCACCGGCCCGGCGGCATCGGGTCGCGCTGGACGCCCTTCCACTCCAGGACGCAGCAGATCCACAGCTTGGAACGCCACCGGGAGACGCCCAGGTCGCGGCCCTGCCAGTGCAGGCAGCCACGGTTGCCCATCATCAGCCCGCGCGCGGGGTTCGCGACGATCTCGCCTTCCGGCGTCACCCGGTTTCTCAGCGGCATAGCCCTCTGATCATCGCGCGGGCCCGACCCAACCTGGCGCCGGCGGCGGGGCGAGCCCTGGCACGGCCGTGTACGGGCCGGAGATTGCCTCGATCAGCCGGCTCACCACGACGCCGACCAGGATGGCGAGGGCGGCGGGTAGGTAGAACGTGACCCAGCGCGGCGCGTCGCTCTGTACCAGGCCGTTGTTGGCGAAGACCAGCAGCGCCGTGGCGAGGACGGTGCCGGTGACGCCGCCGCGGCCGCCGAACGCGCTCACGCCGCCGAGCAGGGCCGCGCCGACGGCGATGACCACGTTGTCGCCGGCTGGTGAGGCGGCACCGAGGTACGTCACGAGCACCACCCCGCTGAGGCCGGCGAGCAGGCTGGAGCCGCCGAGGCCGGCCAGCGCGCCCATCAGCTTGGCGCCGCGGAAGCGGACCGGGTCGTCCTGCACGCGGTTGGCGCCCAGGGCCGCGCGGATGCCGGGGACCTGCCACAGCACACCGCCGCCGATCGAGATGGCGACGAAGACGAGTGTCCAGAGGATCGCCCTGCCGCTGCCGCTCGGGGTGGCGCCGACGATGATGCTCTGGCCGTCGAGCAGCGCGAACACAATGGCCTGCGCCATCGCCATGCCGCCGAGCGTGACCGCCCACGCGGGTGCGGAGGTGAGGCCGGCGACCAGGCCGAGCACCACGCCGATCACGAGCGCGACGAGGACCGCGACGACGCCCGCCAGCACGCCGGTGACGTCCTCCTGGACCAGCTTGGCGTAGCTGGCACCGGCCAGGACGGAGATCGCGCCGACCGCCAGGTTGGGCGTGGCGGTGCGCAGCGACAGCGCGAAGCCGGTGGCGAGCAGGCCGGTGGCGCCGAGCGTGTTCCACGGGGAGGCGCCGCGGAAGAGCGTGCCGGTGGCGGCCACGACGGCGGCCGTGAGCAGGACCAGGACCAGGAGGACCGCCTCCCAGCCGACGTGGACGAGGATCCCGCGGGACCGGGCCGGCGGCCGTCCCGGGGGAGGCGGCGCGAACGGTGCGGCGACGGCTACGGGCGGCTGGGACATCGCTACTCCTTCGGGGGCGTGCCGGGCATCCGGCCCCCGAACCTAGCGAGTCGCCACCACCACCGGCGGCCGCGCCGTCAGCATGATGGCCACGAGCAGGGCGAGTAGCGATTGGACGACCGGCAGGCCGGTGTACAGCTCGACGAGCCCGGTCAGCTCCGTCGAGGTGCCGTCCGCGCGGACGAGGCGGGGCTGGCCGCTGGCCACGTACGCCGTCGTGACGTAGACGCTCCAGACGACCAGCGGGGCGAGCGCGGCGAACGCGCGGATCCGCACCGGCCGCTCCGGCCCGGGCCGCAGCCAGGCGGCCAGGATGTCGACGCCTACACCGGCACCGACGAGGCCGAGCACCAGCGCGGTGTTTTCGAAGCCGGTCACCGCGGCGGAGAGGCCGCCGGCGCAGGTGTAGACGATCGTGGCGGCGCCCGGCGGCACCACCCAGCGCCGGGCGAGCGCGAGCAGCGGCACGACGAGCACGAGGTTTGTCACCAGGACCGCGGAGACCAGCTCGGCGGTCAGATCCTCGTCGACATTGGACAGTCCGAACACGACTTCCGTGGCGATGTAGGAGAACGCGTTGGCGTACTGGAGGAAGAGCAGGACCAGCGTGCTGGCGAAGGCGACTGACAGCACGGTGGGCACGAGCCGGCGCAGGCCGGGCGCGGCGGGCACCTCGGGCGCGGCCCACGCGGCGCGCATCGGGGTCGTGATGATCACGAGCATGGTGACGCCCAGGCCGAGGTGGCTGGGGCTGAAGAGGATGTCGATGTCCTGCTCGATGCCGAAAGCGGTGTGCCAGCTGAAGTCGGCGATGCCGGCCACCGCGAAGGCGGCTACGGCGAAGACCGCCGGCGTGTACCCGGCCGGCACGGCGGCCAGCTCGGGGCGGCCGGAGCGGAGCGCGCGGCGGCAGGTCCACCCGATCCACGCGGCGGTGGCGACGAAGCCCCAGTAGAAGACCGCGTGCCACGGCGTGAAGAAGGTCTCCAGCTCGGGCACGTTGTTGTGCGCCCAGGCGTCGAGCAGCAGCCCCACCGTGAACCACCCGCTGAGCAGCGCGGTCACCAGATCGGTGCGGTATGTCGTGGTGGGACGGCCGGTCGCGGCGGCGAGCGCGGTCATGTGGGGACGCTCCTCGGAAGGCTTCGGGCGGTGAGGAAGGCCAGCGGCGCGCCCACGGCGAGCAGCGCCGCCGCCTGCGCGGCCCCGGCCACCACCCAGGCGGCCTGCCCGTCGATCAGGGCGTAGTCCACCAGCGTCAACAGGCGCAGTGCGAGCGCCGTCACGGTGAGAACGAGCAGTGCGAGCGTCCACGCCGGCGTCGGCCGGGCGAGGCGGAGGGCGGCGCCACCGAGGTATGCCAGCGCGGCGGCGACGACGAGCACGGCCTGCAGCCCGGCCCAGTCCAGCAGCGCGGAAGCGACGCTGCCGGCGATCAGGAGGGCGGCCAGCACGGCGCCGCCGACCGGCAGCGCCCAGAGCCAGGCCCGCGTCCGCACGGGGAGGTCGTCGGGCCGGAAGGCGGCGGTGGCGAGCAGCAGCACCCCGTCGAGGAGCAGGGCGGCCCACGGGCTGACCGCCAGGGGCGCGGCATCCACTGTGGAGACCACCGCCGTGGCCGCGAGCGACACCATGCCGAGTCCGATGAACGCCCGCCCGGCCGAGCGGTGTCCGAAGAGGAACGCCAGGTACGCGGCGAGCCAGACCACCCCGCTGAGGTCGGCCGCCACGTGCCAGAAGCCGGACGGGGTCGGCGCGGCCCAGACGCCGGGCGGGTCGGGCAGCCAGGAGAGCACGCCGGCCAGCCACAGCCGGAGGCCCGCGCCCACCGCGCCGCCGGCCGCCTGGGCGAGCAGGGCCATCAGCACAGCGAGCCGGACCGCCGCGCCCCAGGCCAGCGACCGCGGCGTGCCGGCGCCGCCGAGCCGCAGCCGCACCGCGAGCGCGGCGACGCTGCCCACCTCGGACCAGCTGGGGCGGCCGTAGTCGCGGAGGAACTCGGCCTCCTCCGGGTCGTCGCGCTCCATGCTCTCCAGGAACGCGGCAACCATCTCCTCCTCCCACCGCGCCCGGTAGCCGGCCGGGAGCAGCCGCAGCACCGTGCGGTAGCGCTCCTCCAGCCGGCCGGGGCCCCGGGGGGACGTGGAGCGCGGCGGAGCGTCTTCTTGTGGTGATCTCATGCGGTCTCGGCCTTGGCCGGCTGGAACGCGCGCAGGCGGTCGGTGGCGAGCCGGGCGTTGGCCGCCTGGCGCTCCGCCTCGGCGGCGAGCTCGCGCCGGCCCGGCCCGGTCAGCCGGTAGTAGCGCCGCAGGCGGCCGCGCTCGGCCTCCTCGCGGTCGAGCTCGACGAGGCCGTCGCCGACGAGGCGGTCGAGCACGCCGTAGAGCGTGCCGATCTTCAGCCGGACGCGGCCGTGGGACAGCTCGGCGACCTCGCCGACGATCCCGTAGCCGTGGCGCGGCCCGGCGACGAGCGCGGTGAGGATGAAGAAGGCTGGCTCGGTCACCGCCACAATATACTGAGACACAAGATATCCTGCCAACCCCTCCGGCGCGAACGTTCCATGCGGGGAAGAGCCCGCGCACCGGCCGGCGGTTCCGGAATCTCGGGTGCGTCAGGTGCGGCCCGTCTTGTACGGTCCCAGCCCACGGGGGAGGGGAGCCGGGATGAACACGCCGCCGCTGGAGGTGCCGGACGAGCGCCTCGCGTCCGCGCTCGGTGCGGGCTGGGGGCTGGCGGTCGGTTCGCTCGTGTACCGGCCGGTGGGCTTCGGCAGCCACCACTGGGAGCTCGTCGACCGCGGCGGCAGGCGCTGGTTCGTGACGGTGGACGACCTGCGCACGAAGCTCCACGCGCCGGGCGAGCCGCTCGACCGGGCGTACGGGCGGCTGCGCGCCTCGCTCGCCACCGCGGTCGCGCTGCGCGCGCACGGGTTGGACTTCGTGGTCGCACCGGTGCCCACAGTGGAGGGTGCGCCACTCTCGCGAGTGGGCAGCCGCTTCGCCGTGGCGCTCTACGGGTTCGTCGACGGGCGGAGTTTCTCGTGGGGGGAGTTCGGGGCGGGCGGTCACCGGCAGTCGGTACTCGATATGGTCGTCGCTCTTCATGGCGCGCCGCCGGCGGCGGGTGAGCTGGCGGCGGTGGACGACCTGCGCGTGCCCGGCCGTGCCGACCTCGAGGCGGCGCTGGCGGGTGACGTGCCCGACGGCGGCCCGTACGCGCGGCCGATGCGCGACCTGCTGGCGGCACGCCCGGGCCAGGTGCGCGACATGCTCGCGCGCTACGACGCGCTGGCCGCCGAGGCCGACCCGGCGCGGGCGGTGCTCACCCACGGCGAGCCGCACCCGGGCAACACGATGCGCACGCCGGACGGGTGGCGGCTGATCGACTGGGACACGGTGCTGCGCGCGGCGCCCGAGCGCGACCTGTGGCACCTCGACCCCGGCGACGGCTCGATCCTCGCCGCGTACGCGGAGGCGACGGGTGTGGCGCCGCGGCCGCGGATGGTCGAGCTCTTCCGGCTGCGGTGGGAGGTGGCCGACCTGGCCGCGGCGGCGAGCCGCTTTCGGGCACCGCACGCGGGCGACGCGGACGACGACGCCACCTGGGAGATCCTGGCCGCGCTGGAGGGCGCCGCGCCGTAGGGTGGGCGGCATGGCTGGTAACGATCTCGCACCGCCGGTGCAGGGGATGCTCGACGCGGCCAACGGTGGCGACCTGCCGCGATTCCTCGCCCTGTTCACCGACGACGGGGTGGTCGACGACTGGGGCCGCGAGTTTCGGGGCTGGGCGCAGATCAAGACGTGGAGCGACGCGGAGTTCATCGGCAAGCGGGTGAGCCTCGCGGTCGAGGGCGTCGAGCGCCATGGCGCCGAGACGGTGGTGAGCGCGCAGGTGGGCGGCGACGGTTTCAACGGGCCGAGCCACTTCACGTTCGAGGTTGCCGGCGACCGGATCTCCCGGATGACGATCCGGGCCTAGCCGGTCAGCTCCAGATCCGTGCGCACGCCGAGCGGGCGCACGGGCAGCTCCGGGCGGCGCGACAGCTCCACCGCGGCCACGGACAGGTCGAGGTCGACGTGTAACAGCCACGATACGGCCGTTCGTCCCCCTGATCGGGCGATCGGGACTAGCCTGCACACGTCAAGTCCTCTTTCGCATAGGAGCGAATGATGGCCTCTCGGCTGAACCCGTACATCAACTTCGACGGCACCGCGCGGCAGGCGCTGGAGTTCTACAAGGACGTCTTCGGCGGCGAGCTGCGGCTCAACACGTTCGGCGACTTCGGCGGCGACGGAGACACGGCCGACAAGATCATGCACGGCCAGCTGGAGACCCCGAGCGGGTACACGCTGATGGCCGCCGACACCACCCCCGAGTGGCAGGTCAACCCCGGCAACAACATCACGGTCAGCCTCAGCGGCGACGACGGTGACGAGCTGCACGGCTACTGGGACAAGCTCTCCGACGGCGGCACCATCACGATGCCGCTGGAGAAGCAGGTGTGGGGCGACGAGTTCGGCCAGTGCGTCGACAAGTTCGGCATCTCCTGGATGGTCAACATCACCCAGCAGGGCTGAGGTTCGCCCGCCTTCGTGAACGTTTGTGGTTGCTATGGCGACGTTGAACGTTCACGAAGGCGGGCGCGCTCCTACCTCGCCGGAGGCGTCGGGGGTGGGGGGTCGATCGCGATGCCCACCTGGGCCGCCGGCCCGAAGTTGCCCGAGCTGTCCCACGCGCGCACCCGCACGATGTAGGTCCCGTAGCCGCGGTACGGCACGTACGCGGTGGTGCCGCTCGTCTTGCTGATCAGCGTGCCGTTCAGAGAGACCTCGTACCCGATCAGGAACGTCTCGTCCGTCGCGGGGTCCCAGCGCACGAGGAGGTTGTCCTGCGTGATGCCGCCGCCGATGCGCAGGTTGGTCGGGGCGGTCGGGGGCGTCGTGTCGGGCAGCTGTCCGAAGTGGATCGGGGCGAACGGGGACAGGTTGCCGGCCGCGTCCACCGCGCGGACCCCCCAGGTCTGGATCACCGGCGGTGGCACCGGCGTCGTGTAGCTCGGTGTCGTCGTGGTGGCGATCTGGTTGGTGCGGTTGAAGATCTGGTAGCCGACCACGCCGGTGTCGTCGGTCGACGGGTCCCACGTGATCGTGAGCAGGCTGCTGCCGGTGATGCGGACGTTCGTCGGGGTGGAGGGCGGGGTCACGTCCAGCGCGGGCGGTGCGCCGGAGCATGGCGCGCCGTTGACCGTGCAGCTCTGTGGCTCGCCGCCGCCGCTCGCCATCCAGCCGAAGCTCGTCGAGGCGCCGGCGGCGAGCGTGCCGTTCCACGACTCGTTGGTGAAGACGAACCGGCTGCCGCTACGGGTCAGGCGGGCGCTCCAGCTCGACCAGATCGTGGTGTCGGCCGGGAGGTCGAACTCCACCCGCCAGGAAGTGATCGCGGCGGTGGTGTCGTTGTGGACGGTCATCTTGCCGATGTAGCCGGTGGACCACTGGCTTTCCTTGACGAACGTCGCGGTCGCCGCGTGTGCCGGTGCGGGCAGGACGGTGATCGCTCCCAGGCCCACGACGACCGCCGCGGCGAGGCCGGCGATCCGGGGGAGGGGAGCGGTGGAGAGTCTCATATCGATGAATCGTAGAGACGCTTATCGATCGCCGGCATCGTCCGTGCGCGGGATGCTCAGGCCGGCGTGGTGGCCAGGGCCGGCTCGGGTGCGCGGGCCGGCGGCGTGCGGACGCCCTTGGCGAGCAGCCACGCCCCGATCGCCACCTCGAAGACGACGCCAGGCGCCCAGGCGGCCATCAGCGCGTCCTTGTGCTCGGGGAGCAGCAGGCCGGCGGCGGCGCCCACCAGCATGAGCGCGAACGCGCCGAGGCCGAGCCCGGAGAGCGCCCGCGGGATGAGCCGGGCCCGGTAGAGCAGCGCGCAGTTGACGATCGTGCCGAGGCAGAGGAAGAAGATCGTCACGTCGAAGCCGGTGTCGCGGGCGGTGAGCATGGCGTCGACCAGCGTGGGATCGGCCAGCGTCACGGCCAGCGTGCCGAAGAGGACGCTCACCGCGCCGACGGTCGCCTCGGCCATCCGCCACAGCAGCCCGAGCAGTGCGAGGTCGCGGTGGACCGTGCGCAGGATGACGAAGAGGGACCAGGCCAGCGCCACCACGCTCGCGAACATCGCCAGGTCGTAGACCAGCCCCGCCCGGAAGAGCAGGTCGTGGTCCGCGATGCGCCGCGCGGTCTCCGCCCGGTCGTCGGCCACCACGAGGCGGGACTCGACCGCGAGCAGCGAGAGGAGGGAGGTGACGATGATCGTCAGGTAGAGGAATCCGGCGATCCGGGCATAACGCTGCACGGGAGATCTCCATCCGCAGAGCCACGCTTACGCCGTAAGCTTACGTTGTAAGCCCGAGCTGTCAAGGACGTCTCTTGTACGGTCACGAGATGCCTCGCACCCGCGAGCCGCTGAGCACCGAGCGCGTGCTGAGGGCCGCCCTCGCGCTCGCCGACGCGGGCGGCACCGAGGCGCTCTCCATGCGCCGGCTCGGCCAGGAGCTCGGCGTGGAGGCGATGTCGCTCTACAAGCACGTGGCCAACAAGGACGCGATCCTCGACGGCATCACCGACCTGGTGGTCGGTGAGATCGCGCTGCCCGAGCCGGGCGCCGGCTGGAAGGCCGCGATGCGCCGCCGCGGGATCTCGGCGCACGAGGTGCTGCTCCGCCACCCGTGGGCGTGCGCGCTGCTCATGTCCCGCCCCAACGTCGGCCCCGCGATGCTCCGCTACGTCGACTCCACGATCGGCACGCTCCGCGGCGCCGGCTTCTCGGTGCGCCTGGCCGACCACGCCTCGAACGCGATGGACAGCCACATCTACGGCTACACGCTGCAGAAGCTCAACTTCCCCTTCGACCCCGGCGAGTACGCGGAGGCGGCCGGCACCTACCTGCCGCGGCTGCCGCCGGGGGCGTACCCGCACCTGACCGAGATGGCGGTGCTCGTGATGGAGGGCAAGTACGACGGGGTGGTCGGCTTCACCTTCGGCCTCGACCTGATCCTCGACGGCCTGGAGCGGCTGCGCGCCGCCGAGCTACACCAGGAGGAGTAGCTGGGCGGCGGTCAGCACGTCGATGACGCCGCACCACTCGGCGTACGAGCGGGACACGGCCCGGTCGAGCTTGAGGTGCGCGAAGTCCCACACGCCGTGGAGGAACCAGCCGGCCGCCACGAGGTAGAGCCCCAGGTCGGTGTCGACGGCCAGCGCGGCCAGCCCCAGCGCCACGAAACCCACCGTCCCCAGCGCCTGGACCCGCACGGTGACCGGTTGGGGCACGTGCCCGATGGCGCTCCAGGCGAGCGCCGCCGCCGCGAGCGGGACGGCCACCGCGGCCACCGGCACGTCCGCCGCGCGCAACCCGATGATCAGGGCGAACGCCACGCCGAGCGCCGGCCAGGACAGGCCGCGCCGGCCAGCGCGGGCCACGACAAGGTAGAGCAGGGGCAGGAACAGCAGCGTCTCGCCGAGGCCGGTCACCTGGGCGGCCTTGTCGCCGCCGCCCAGGGTCACCACGGCCGACAGGATGCCGAGCGCCGTCGGCCACCGCCGCGCCACCGCGCGGATCGTCCGGTGTCGCTCGACCGGGATCGTCGCGGCGGTCATCGGGCCAGCTCCTCGCGGGCGTGGTGCGTGTGGCCAACCATGTACTCGGCGCGCCGGCGGAACATGGCGGCGAGCATCAGCGGCAGCATCGCGATGTGCATGACCATCATGAGCGCGTGGCCGGACATGAGGCCCGCGAGCGTGAACGGCGCGAGCAGCACCACCGGCGCGAACATGACGGCGACCATCTCCAGCGTGGCGGGCCAGCGGTGGCCGCGGTAGCGCATCCAGACGACCATGCCGACCGACATGTCGAAGGCCATCAGCAGGGCGGCGAGCTCGGGCTGCGTCGCGCTGGAGAGCTCGACGTCGAGCAGCTCCAGGAGGCCGGCGCGGGCCATGCCCAGCATGAGCATGCCGACGGCCATCGCGATGATCATCTCGACGTAGTGCCAGAGGAAGCGTCTCACCGGGGGCTCCTTTCCGATACAGATACCCCGTAGGGGTATCTCTCCTGCCGTCCATACTGGAGCACATCGGCCCCGAGGTCCAGTGCCTATTCCAAAAATTTGAGCTACCGCGACGTCCGCCGTGGTCCAGACGCGATGCTCAGGTTGGGTTGGCCGTGGAGTCCCGCCCCGGCCAGGTAGGTGTGCGCGCGACGGCCTTTGCTCTGCTTCCCTGGAGTGGTCACCCCCCGTCGGCCCGCCGCCGGCCGGGTGAGTGGGCGATGTCAGGGACCTTGCCCACTGCCCTGCGCACGACGGCGTGGACGCATCGACGCGCGCGGCTCGACAGCCTTCCCGGCAGACCAGCCGGCATGATCGTTCGCCCGAAATCCGCGCTCTTGCCGGCGTGTCATCCGGTTATCGGGCGAACGATCACGCGGGCTCGCCCGTGCGCAGTCGGGCACGCGGTTTGTTCTTGCGCCGCGGACACGGCAGCGGGGGCCGGGGGTTTCGGCTCGCCCCGCGAGCCGCCGGCCGCCGCGGTCTCCGGCGGGAGCGGCGGTCCGCCGCTGACGCGGACCCGGGAACATGGGTTAGCGTGGTGATCATGTGGTTGGGAGTGGTGCGTTGAGGTTCGCGATCAGCTACAGCCCGCACTTCCACGGCCTCGACCCGGAGGTGCTCGTCCGATACGCGCGGGACGCGGAGGAGTGCGGCTTCGAGGCGATCTACCTGCCCGAGCACATCGTGCTGTATCCCGGCGCGATGATCGGGCAGACGCCGATACCGCCGGCGCTCGCGATCCCCGATCCGCTGGACACGCTCGCGTTCGTGGCGGCGGCCACCTCGCGGATCCTGCTCGGCACCGGCGTGCTGCTGCTGCCGTACCACCATCCGGTGGTCCTCGCGAAGCGCCTGGCCACCATCGACGTGCTGTCGCGCGGCCGCATGCGGCTGCTGACCGTGGGGGTCGGCACGCTGCCCGGCGAGGCGCACGCGACCGGCGTCGACTTCGCCAGCCGGGGGCGCCGCGCCGACGAGGCCATCGACGTGCTGCGCCTGCTGTGGGGCGGGGGAGAGGAGGGGGTGAGCTTCCACGGCGAGTTCTTCGACTTCGACGACCTGACGTGCTATCCCAAGCCGCACGGCGTCACCCACCTGCCGATCCACATCGGAGGGTCGAGCCGCCCCGCGGCGCGCCGGGCCGGGCGGCGGGGCGACGGCTGGTTCGCGGGCGGCATGCTCACGCCCGACGAGCGGCGGGCCCACCTCGACCTCGCCCGCGCGAGCGCCGTGGCGGCCGGCCGCGACCCGGCGGCGCTGGAGGTCACCCGGTGGGGCTCCATCGACATGACGCCGGAGCGGGTCGAGGCGCTCGCGGCCGAGGGCGTGACCCGCGTCGTGGTCGGCGCCTCGGGCGAAGACGCGGCGGAGCGGCAGGCGCAGATGGCCGCGTTCGCCAAGCGCTTCGACCTCGTCGCGTAGTAAACCGGTGGCCCGGCGCGGGGCCGCGTCGCTAGCGTCGGGGCCGTGACCTACGAGCACCCGCTGGCCTACCTGCTCGGTGTCGAGGGCATCGCGCTGCTCCGGGCGTTCACCGGCGACCACGACCGCGTGTTCGTCGAGGCCCGCCTCGCGGAGGTGCGCCGCCTGCTCGACGACGACTCGCTCGCCCACCCGGGCGTCGAGGTCGCTTCGGTGGACACTGTGGACGGTTACCGCATCTGGTCGCGTACGTACGACACGGAGGCCAACGGCGCGTTCGACTGGGACGCGATCGTGCTCGACATCCTCGACCGCCTGCCCGCCGGTGACGCGCTCGACGCCGCCTGCGGCACCGGCCGCTACACCGCGCTGCTCGCCGCGCGTGGCCACCGGGTCACCGGCGTCGACGGCTCACCGGACATGCTGGCCCGCGCCCGCGAGCGGGTGCCGGACGCGAGCTTCCTCCGCGGCGACCTGCACCGGCTGCCGGTCGCCGACCGCTCGGCCGACCTCGTGACCTGCGCGCTGGCGCTGACCCACGTGTCGGCGCTGGGGCCGGTGTTCGCGGAGTTCGCGCGGGTGCTGCGGCCGGGCGGCCACCTCGTGCTCTGCGACATCCACCCGGACATGGTGGCGCTCGGCTCGATCCCGTGCGTGCGCCTGCCGGACGGCTCGCCGGGCCGGATGCCATCCGCCCGCCACCTCGTCGGCGACTACCTGCGCGCGGCGCTGCCCGTCGGGCTGCACCCCGTGCGCTGCGAGGAGCCCCGGCTCGGCGGCCACGGCGACCCGGAGTCCACGGAGGACGAAGAGACGGACCTCGGCCCGTGGGACCTGTGGCCGTGGTCGCTGCGGCGGCTCGTGCCCGAGGCGACCCGCGCGGCGAGCGACGGCATGGGCGCGATGCTCTTCTGGGACTTCGAGCGGGCGGTGGGGGTGGGTGCCCGATCCGATGAAGGTCGCCTCGCACAACGCGAACGTCGATCTCACCATGGAGTGCCCCCTGTTTCCCGCCCGGAAGGTCGGCTTGACCCTCTACGGTGACTGGTTCGGCGACACGCTGGGTCTCAGGTTCTACTTCGGCGATCCCGATCTGAACGACGCCTACGTCTATCTCAAGACGTGATCGCCGACGCCGGGGGTTGACGGAATCCGAGCGGCCGGCATATCGTTTTTCAATATCCATATCGTTTTTCGATACGCCCGGGGGTTGTCATGGAGCAGACGCGGTTGGGCACCTGGCTACGACGGCTGCGCGGCACCGCGACGGTGGTGTACATCGCGGCGCTGTGCACCGCGGTGGCCGCGCTGGTGATCGCCTTCATCCCGCGGTCACCGGTGATGCTCGAGCTGCCGACCGACATGCTGTCCGGGCTGGCCAGCGTGGGCGGAGTCGAGCCCGGCGTCGTCGTCGACCCGGAGGGCCAGATCGTCTTCACGATCACCGACCCGTCGCTGGCCCAGCGGATGATGTACCTGGCGACCACGCTGCCGGGCGTGCTCCTGATCGCCGAGATCGCGCGGCGGATGGCCAGGCTGCTACGGGCCGCGCAGGACAGCGACCCGTTCACCGCGCAGACCGCCGGGCAGCTGACCGCCGTCGCGAAGGTCACCGCGCTCGGCGGAGCCGGCGTCTGGGCGGCGAGCATCACCGCGAAGTGGGCCCTCTCGGCGAGCATGCTCACCTCCGGCGCCGCGGTCGACGCGGGCCAGTCGCTGCTCGTGTGGCTCGCGGTCGCGTTCATCTTCGCCGCGTTCGGGCAGCTGCTCGCCCGTGGCGTAGCGATGCGGGCCGAGCTGGACACCGTCATCTGATGGCCGAACCCGTCGAGCATCGGATCGAGGTGCACCTCGACCGGCTCCTTACCGCCCGCGGCATGACCCTGGTCGAGCTGGCCGCCGGCGTCGGGGTGACCGTGGCCAACCTGTCGATCCTGAAAAACGGCCACGCCCGCGCGATCCGCTTCAGCACCCTGACCGCGATCTGCGACACCCTCGGCTGCACCCCCGCCGACCTGCTCAGCCTCAACGGCAAGCAGTCCCCTCCTACGACAACCGACGAGTCGTCGTAGGAGGCGACCACCGTGGAGCGGGCGTCGGTTCCGTGGGCCGTGGTGAGGTTTTGGTCAGTGCCGTGGGTGAGACTGCCGACCGTGCGTAGATTGATCTCCCTCGCGGCGTCGTCGGCCTTCGTCGTGCTTCTCGCCGCCGTGCCCGCGTCCGCGGCGGTCGGCGACGACACGATGGCGCGGAAGCCGGCCGGTGAGCAGACCTCTGGCGGATGGATACCGGTGCCGTCCCTACCGTTCGACCTCGCCGCGGGCGTCAGATGTGACTTTCCGGTGCACGGCGAGCCCATTGTGGACAAGGTCCAGAAGATGGTCCTGCAGACGTATCCCGACGGTTCGCCAAAGCAGGAGATATACGCCGGAGCGCTCATCTTCCGGGTCACCAACACGCTCACCCGGGATGACCTGTAACCCGGCGGCTCGCTGGCCGGCTCGTCCGGCGTCGTGAGCGTGAGCTCGTCCCTGGGGCGGCCGCGTCCCGCATGCTCGTGTCGCCGCGCCGTCCGGTGTGGGCCAGTGTAGAAACATGTATCGATGCCGTTGCCGCGTTTATGCGGGTCAAGTGGCTCTCCGATGTGCCCCCGGTGGGATTCGAACCCACACTGTCGGAGGTTTGAGCTCCGTTCCTCTGCCGGTTGGGATACGGGGACGTCGGCCGGGTCGGGCCCTGACCGCGACAAGACTACCCACTACGCTGAGGGCTGCGGCACCCGACCGGTCGGAGTGTCGGGAGCAAGTGAGGGGTAGGGGTTCGTGGCCGACACGCAGGCGGGTGCCGAGCGCAGGCGGGTGCTGATCGCGGAGGACGAGGCGCTCATCCGCCTGGACCTGGCCGAGATGCTGGTCGAGGAGGGCTACGACGTGGTCGGCGAGGCCGGCGACGGTGAGACGGCCGTGCGGCTCGCCCTTGACCTCAAGCCCGACCTGGTCATCCTCGACATCAAGATGCCGATCATGGATGGGCTGGCCGCCGCCGAGCGGATCGCGGGGGAGCGGGTGGCGCCGGTCGTCATCCTCACCGCGTTCAGCCAGCGTGACCTCGTGGAGCGGGCCCGCGCGGCCGGCGCGATGGCCTACCTCGTCAAGCCGTTCCAAAAGAGCGACCTGGTGCCGGCGATCGAGATCGCCCTCTCCCGCTACCAGGAGATCGCCGCCCTCGAGTCCGAGGTGGCCGGGCTCAACGACCGGCTGGAGACGCGCAAGGCCGTCGAGCGGGCCAAGGGGACACTGATGACCACTTACGGCATGACCGAGCCGCAGGCGTTCAAGTGGATCCAGCGCACCGCCATGGACCACCGGATGACCATGCGTGAGGTGGCTGAGCGGATCTTGACTGAGACCCCGAGTGAAGGCTCTGACCAGCCGAAACAGTAGACCTTTATGACAGCGTTACCGTCAGACTGAGCACGCTACGTAACGGTTTCGTCAACTGCACGGCCAAGCCCTTACGGGCCGCCTGCCTGGTGGGATAACGTCCCGGCGCAGACCGAGATAGCGGTCGGGCTCGTCTGTCCCGCAAGAGCCAATCGGCGGTGGGTGGTTCGGGCCATTTGATGGAGGAGGGTTCGAGCCTTGAGGCAGAAGCTCGCGCGGGCGTTCGGTGGCATCGCCATCGCCGCGCTCGTATTCGGTGGCGCCGCGTGTCAAGCCGGAGATGACGACGGCGACGACGGCGGTAGCGGTAGCAACGCCGCGTGTGGCATGAAGATCGGCTTCTTCGGCGCGCTCACCGGTGACGCGGCCGGCTTGGGTATTCATATGCGCAACGGCACCAAGCTGGCCATCGACCAGTACAACAAGGACAACGCCGACTGCACCGCCGAGATCGTCGAGTACGACTCGCAGGGTGACCCGGCCAAGGCCCCGGCCCTGGCGACGCAGGCGGTCAGCGACCAGAAGGTAATCGCGATCATCGGGCCGGCCTTCTCCGGCGAGTCCGAGGTCGCCGACCCGATCTTCCAGTCGGGCAACCTGCCGACGATCACGCCGTCGGCGACCCGCCCCAGCCTGAGCACCAAGGGCTGGAGCGTCTTCCACCGCGGCGTCGGTAACGACGAGTCGCAGGGCCCGGCCGCCGGTCGATACATCAAGAACGTGCTGAAGGCCGAGAAGGTCTACGTCGTCGACGACCAGTCGGCGTACGGCGCGGGTCTGGCCGACGAGGTCAAGAAGGTCATCGGCACGCCGGTCGGCGAGGACAAGGTCCAGGTCAAGCAGACCAACTTCTCGGCGGTCGTCACCAAGATCCGCAACAGCGGCGCCACGGCGCTGTTCTACGGTGGCTACTACACCGAGGCGGGCCTGCTGCTCAAGCAGCTCAAGGGCGCCGGCTGGCAGGGCACCATGATCGCGGGTGACGGCGTCAACGACGCCAACTTCATCACGGTGGCGGGCCAGCAAAACGCCGAGGGCACGATCCTGACCTGCCCGTGCGCGCCGGCGACGTCCGCCAAGGGCACGTTCGTGACCGACTACAAGGCCGCGTTCGACAACGCCGAGCCGGGCACATACGCGGATGTGTCGTACGACATCACCAAGATCGTGCTCGAGGGCCTGAAGGACGGCAAGGCGACCCGCGCCGACATGCTCTCCTGGATCAAGGCCTACAACAAGGCGGGCGCGGCCACGGGTGTGACGTACAAGTTCGAGGGCAACGGCGAGCTTGACCCCACCCAGGTCATCGTCTGGGCGTTCAAGGTGCAGGCCGGGAAGGTTGTTCCGGACGTGGAGATCCCGAAGGCCTGACGGCCATTTCGGATCACCGAGTCACGTGGGTGCGGCCGGGAGCAGGCGCTCTCGGCCGCACCTGACTATGCATACGACTTTCCCCTGGAGCACTACTTGGACTTCGACGGCTTGCTGCGGGACTTCCCCGACCTGACCACCACCGGCCTCGAGCAGGGCGCCATCTACGCGCTCGTCGCTCTCGGTTACACGCTGGTGTACGGTGTCCTGCGCCTCATCAACTTCGCCCACTCCGAGGTCTTCATGATCGGCACGGTTGCCGCTCTGGGTACCTGGCAGGCGATGGGCTACAACCAAAACTCATCGGTCAACGGGGTCGGGCTCACCCTGCTCCTGCTCCTCGTCGGCGTGGCGGCCGCCGTGGCGGCATCCACACTGACCGCGGTCGCCGTGGAACGGGTGGCCTACCGGCCGCTGCGCCGCCGCAACGCCCCACCCCTGGCGTTCCTGATCACCGCGATCGGCGCGTCGTTCGTCCTCTTCGAGGCGGTCGGGCTCTTCAGCGACAACCTCGGCATCGGCGGCGAGCGCGGACCGTTCGGCATGGTCCGTCCGTTCAAGCCGGCCGAGCTGTTCAGCATCGGCGGCTGGACCATCACCAACACCCAGCTCCTGACGGTGCTCTCGGCCATCGGCATGCTCATCGCCCTCGACCTCTTCGTCAACCGCAGCCGGATGGGCCGCGGTATCCGCGCGGTGGCCCAGGATCCGGACACCGCCGCGCTCATGGGTGTCAACAAAGACCGCGTGATCCTGCTGGTCTTCGTGCTCGGCGGCATCATGGCGGGTGTGGCGGCCCTGCTGTGGAACGTCACGTACGCCTTCAGCCGCTTCGACGTCGGCTTCCTCATCGGCCTGAAGGCGTTCTCCGCGGCGGTGCTGGGCGGCATCGGCAACCTGCGCGGCGCGCTGGCCGGCGGGCTGCTCCTCGGCCTGGTGGAAAACTACGCTTCCGGATTGTTCGGCGGCGAGTGGAAGGACTTCACCGGCTTCGTCGTGCTGATCGTGCTGTTGATGTTCCGGCCCACCGGCCTGCTGGGCGAGTCGCTCGGGAGGGCACGCGCATGAACGCACACGTCGACAAGGTCAGGTCGCGCGGCTTCGCGATGCGCAACCGGTGGCAGAACATGCCGCCCCAGGTGCGCTGGGTCGCGCTGGCCGCGCTGATCATCTTTCTCTACCTCCTGCCCAACCGCTGGTTCTACATCAACCTCTGGTACTTCCGGACGATGGAATCGGACATGGCCACGGTCCTGTTCGAGACCTCGTTCTTCGTGTTGCTGGCGGTCGGCCTGAACGTCGTGGTCGGCTTCGCCGGCCTGCTCGACCTGGGCTATTTCGGCTTCTTCGCGGTCGGTGCGTACACGGTCGCCCTCCTCACCTCGCCGGAGAGCCGGTTCGGCGTCGAGTGGCCGTGGCTGGCGGCGGTGCCGGTGGCGATCGCGGTGACGATGCTCTCCGGCGTCATCCTGGGCGGTCCGACACTGCGATTGCGCGGCGACTACCTGGCGATCGTGACGCTCGGCTTCGCCGAGATGATCCGCCTCTACGCCGCGCGCAACGAGGGCATCGCGAACGGTCAGCGGGGCATCCCGCAGATCCCGCACCCGGTGCCCGAGATCAAGGGCTCGGACGGGCAGCCGTGGTTCGGCGTGGTCGACGCGCGGCCGTACTACTGGCTCACGCTCACGATCATCATCTTCGTCATCCTCGGCGTGCGAAACCTCACCCGCAGCCGGGTCGGCCGGGCCTGGGTGGCGATCCGCGAAGACGAGGACGCGGCGCAGATCATGGGCGTGCCCACGTTCAAGTACAAGCTGTGGGCGTTCGCGATCGGCGCGGCGGTGGGCGGGCTCTCGGGCGCGCTCTTCGCCGGGAAGCAGAGCTTCATCAACTCCGACAGCTTCCAGCTGACCAACTCGATCCTGGTGCTGGCCGCCGTCATCCTGGGCGGCGCGGGCAACATCTACGGCGCGGTCATCGGGGCGTTCATCACCTGGTACCTGCCGGAGTGGGTGCGCGGCATCGGCGGCGTCATCGGCTTGGACATCAACGTCGCGGAGTACCGGATCCTGATCTTCGGTGCGGTGCTGATCGTCATGATGATCTTCCGGCCGCAGGGCATCCTGCCGAGCAGAAGGCGAGCGGCTGAGTTCGCCGACAGGCGCGAGGCGGCCGCACCGACGGAGGCGAGCGCATGAGCGACCCGGCTATCGACACCACCGCCCAGACCACCCCGGCGCAGCGGGAGGCGCTGCTCGAGGTCGACCACGTCACGCTCCGCTTCGGCGGCGTCGTCGCCCTCAACGACGTCGACTTCACGCTGTACAAGGGCGAGATCCTGGGTTTGATCGGTCCCAACGGCGCCGGCAAGACCACCTGCTTCAACGCGATGACCGGCGTCTACGCCCCGACGCAGGGGGAGATCCGGTTCAAGGGTCAGCGGGTGAGCGGCCGGCCCCGCCACAAGATCACGCAGATGGGCATCGCCCGCACGTTCCAGAACATCCGGCTCTTCCCGGAGATGAGCGCGCTGGAAAACGTCATGGTCGGTGCCGACGCGCACCACAAGGCCAGCGTGATCTCGGCGCTGTTCCGGCTGCCGAGGTTCTGGAAGGAGGAGCGGAGCGGGCGCGACCGGGCGCACGACCTGCTCCGCTTCGTGGGCATCCAGCGCCCCGGCGAGCTGGCCCGCAACCTGTCGTACGGCGAGCAGCGGCGGCTGGAGATCGCTCGCGCGCTGGCGACGAGCCCGACCCTGCTCTGCCTCGACGAGCCGGCCGCCGGCTTCAACCCGGCGGAGAAGGACTCGCTGCTCAAGCTCATCCGCAAGATCCGCGACACCGGCGTCACGGTGCTGCTGATCGAGCACGACATGCGGCTGGTCATGGGCGTCACCGACCGGATCGTGGTGCTGGAGTTCGGCAAGAAGATCGCCGAGGGCCTGCCCGCCGAGGTACGGGACAACCCCGCCGTCATCGCCGCGTACCTGGGAGTGCCGACCGATGCTGCTTGAGATCGACAACCTGACCCTGCTGTACGGGCGGATCCAGGCCCTGCACGGGATCAGCCTGCACGTCAACGAGGGCGAGGTCGTGGCCCTCATCGGGGCCAACGGCGCGGGCAAGACCACAACCATGCGGGCCATCTCCGGCCTCCGCCCGGTGGCGAGCGGCAAGATCATGTTCGCCGGCCAGGACATCACGAAGGTGCGCGCCGACCTGCGGGTGATCCGCGGCATCGGCCAGGCGCCGGAGGGCCGGGGCGTGTTCCCGGGCATGACCGTGCAGGAAAACCTCGAGATGGGCGCCTACACCCGGCGCGACGGTGCCGGCATCCGGCAGGACCTGGCCATGGTGTACGACCTGTTTCCCCGGCTCAAGGAGCGGCAGCGCCAGGCCGGCGGCACCCTCTCCGGCGGCGAGCAGCAGATGCTGGCGGTGGGTCGGGCGATGATGACCCGACCCAAGCTCCTGCTGCTCGACGAGCCCTCGATGGGCCTGGCGCCGATGCTGATCCAGCAGGTCTTCGACACGATCACGCGGATCAACGAGCAGGGCACCACGGTGCTGCTCGTGGAGCAAAACGCCCAGCAGGCCCTCTCCCGCGCCCACCGCGCCTACGTGCTGGAGACCGGCTCGATCGTGAAGGAAGGCACCGGCCAGGAGCTGCTCCACGACCCGGCGGTCAAGGAGGCCTACCTGGGCGTCGCCTGACGGTTTCGGGCCTGTATCAGGGTGATCGGTGCGACCCTCGATACAGGCCCTCGACCTTCAGATCCAAAACAGATTTCCCGGGTCCGCGTCAGTCGCTGACCGCCGCTCCCGCCGGAGACCGCGGTGGCCGGCGGCTCGCCAGGGCTCGCCGAGATCCCCGGCCCCCGCTGCCATCTCCGCGCACCAGGATTCGGTCTGGGCCACGACGGACAGTCGCGGTAGCTCACAAGTTGATCTTCAGGGCTTGCGGCCGACACCGGCGAACGAGGGGACCATCTCGGTGACCTCGCCGTCGGCGCGCCACTTGGCCGGGTCGACGAGGCCCGGCTCGACGAGGTCGAGGCCGTCGAAGAACGCGGCGATCTGCTCGCGGGTGCGCAGCGCCACCGCGTTGGCCCGGGTGTAGCGGTCGGCGACCTCCTGCTGCTCGGGCGTCACGTTGGGGATGGGGGCCACTTGTGAGATCCCGATGTAGCTGCCCGGCGCGATCGCGTCGCGGAGCCGCGCCACGATGCCGGCGGGGTCGTCTGCGTCCGGCACGAAGTGGAGCACCGCCACGATCAGCACGGCGACCGGCCGCGTGAAGTCGAGCGCGCCGGTGACCCGCGGGTCCTTGACGAGCGCGTCGGGGTCGCGGATGTCGGCGTGGACGACCGTCACGCGCTCGTCGCCCTCGACGATGGCCACGCTATGCGCCACCGCGACCGGGTCGGCGTCGACGTAGACGACCTTCGCGTCCGGCGCGACCCGGTGGGCCGCCTCGTGCACGTTGCCCACCGTGGGGATGCCGGAGCCGAGGTCGAGGAACTGCCGGATGCCCGCGCCCGCCAGGTGCTCGACCGCGCGGCGGAGAAAGCCCCGGTTGGCGTGGGCGGCCAGGCGGATCTGCGGGCTGACCGCGAGCACCTGCTCGGCCATCTGGCGGTCGATGGCGAAATTGTGCAGGCCGCCGAGCATGTAGTCGTAGATCCGAGCGGTGCTCGGCCGCTCCAGGTCGACCTCCGGTGGCGCCCAAGCCGGCCGATCCATCGATTGCCTCCTTCGCGCGGCCCGTGCTGGCGCTTCACCTTAAGTCTTCGCCGGGTCCGCTCGCGTGCCCGTCACGGGAGTGTCGGGGGTGCGGACTAGAGTCGCTTTCTGTGACAGAGTCAACGCCGCGCCTGCTCCTGCTCGACGGGCATTCGCTCGCATACCGGGCATATTTCGCCCTGCCCGTGGAAAACTTCTCGACGGCCACGGGGCAGCCGACCAACGCGGTCTTCGGCTTCACGTCGATGCTGATCAACATGCTGCGCGACGAGCGGCCCACGCACATCATCGTGTCGTTCGACGTGTCACGTAAGTCGTTCCGCACCGAGATCTACCCGGAGTACAAGGCGGGTCGCTCCGAGACGCCGACGCCGTTCCTGGGCCAGGTGAGCCTGGTCAAGGAGGTGCTCGACGCGCTGCGCATCCCGATCGTGGAAAAGGCCGGCTACGAGGCCGACGACGTGATCGCCACGCTGACCAGGCAGGCGCGCGAGGCCGGCATGGAGGTGGTGATCAGCACCGGCGACCGCGATGCGTTCCAACTGGTCGAGGAGCACGTGACCGTGCTCTACCCGGTGCGCGGCGTCTCCGAGGTGTGGCGGATGGACCCGGCCGCGGTCGAGGCGAAATACTTCGTGCCCCCCGCGCAGTACCGCGACAAGGCGGCGCTGGTCGGCGAGACGAGCGACAACCTGACCGGCGTGCCCGGCGTGGGCGACAAGACGGCCGCCAAATGGATCAAGGAGTACGGCGGGATCGAGGGCGTGATCGCCAGCGCCGACAAGATCAAGGGCAAGGCCGGCGACAACCTCCGCGCCCACCTCGCCGAGGTCATGCGTAACTACGAGATGAACAAGCTCGTCGGCGACCTCGAGCTGCCCCTCCGGCCCGAAGACGCCCGCTGGCCCGGCTGGGATCGCGAGGCGGTCCACCAGGTCTTCGACGCGCTCGAGTTCCGGGTGCTGCGCGAGCGCCTCTACCAATACCTCGAGGCGGTCGAGCCGGAGGCCGAGGCCGGGTTCGAGCTCGACGGCTCGGTGCTGGCCGGAGGAGAGGTGGGCGGCTGGCTCGAGTCGTTCGCGCCGGCGGGCAGCCCGATCGGCGTCGCGGTGTCCGGGCGGTTCGGCCGGGGCACGGGCGAGCTGACCGGTGTCGCGCTGGCCAACGCCGACGGGGCGGCCGCCTGGTTCGACCCGGCCGAGCTCGACGAGGGCGACGAGGCCGCGGTCGGCTCGTGGCTCGCCGACGCCAAGCGCCCCAAGGTGATCCACGACAGCAAGCCGGCGCTGCTCGCCTTCCGTGCCCGCGGCTGGGAGCTGCGCGGCGTCACCCGCGACACGGCGATCGCCGCCTACCTCGCGCGTCCCGACCAGCGTACGTACGATCTGACCGACCTCGCCCTGCGCTACCTGCACCGCGAGCTCAAGGTCGACGCGCCGGAAAACGGCCAGCTGACGCTCGACGGGCTCGGCGAGGGCGAGGCGGTCGAGCAAAACCTGATGCTCCGCGCCCGCGCCACCCTCGACCTCGCCGACGCGATCGACGCCGAGCTGTCGCGCGACGGCGAGCTCTCCGCGCGCCTCATGGCCGACGTCGAGCTGCCGCTCGTCGAGGTGCTCGCCGAGATGGAGCGCACCGGCATCACCGCCGACACCGAATACCTTTCCGACCTGGAGAGCAACTTCGCCGCCGGCGTCAAGGAGGCGGCCCAGGCGGCATACGCGGTGGTGGGCCGCGAGTTCAACCTCGGCTCGCCCAAGCAGCTGCAGGAGATCCTGTTCGGCGAGCTCGACCTGCCCAAGACCAAGCGCATCAAGAGCGGCTACACCACCGACGCCGACGCGCTGCAGGGCCTCTTCGCGCAGACCGGGCACCCGCTGCTGGAGCACCTGCTGCGCCACCGCGACGTGGCCAAGCTCAAGTCCACGGTGGACGGTCTGCTCAAGTCGGTGTCCGACGACGGCCGCATCCACACGACCTACTTCCAGACGGTCGCGGCCACCGGTCGCCTCTCCTCCACCGACCCCAACCTGCAAAACATCCCGATCCGCACCGAGGAGGGGCGGCGCATCCGGCGGGCGTTCGTGGTGGGCACGGGGTTCGAGTGCCTGATGAGCGCCGACTACAGCCAGATCGAGATGCGCATCATGGCCGACATGTCCAAGGACGAGGCGCTGATCGAGGCGTTCAACTCCGGGGCCGACTTCCACGCCGCGACCGCCTCGTCGGTGTTCCGCATCCCGATCGAGGAGACCACCGCCGACCACCGCCGCAAGATCAAGGCGATGAACTACGGCCTCGCGTACGGGCTGTCGGTCTACGGGCTCTCCCAGCAGCTCAACATCCCCACCGACGAGGCGCGCGCGCTCATGGACGAGTACTTCGAGCGCTTCGGCGGCGTGCGCGACTACCTGCAGGCCGTCGTCACGCAGGCGACGAAGGACGGCTACACCCAGACCATCCTCGGCCGCCGGCGCTACCTGCCCGACCTGGTCAGCGACAACCGCCAGCGCCGCGAGATGGCCGAGCGCATGGCCCTCAACGCCCCGATCCAGGGCTCGGCCGCCGACATCATCAAGGTCGCGATGCTCCACGTCGACCGGGCGATCCGCGAGGAGGGCCTGCGGTCGCGGATGCTGCTCCAGGTCCACGACGAGCTGGTCTTCGAGGTCGCCGATGGCGAGCGCGAGGTGATGGAGGCCCTGGTCCGCCGCGAGATGGGCAACGCCTACCAGCTCTCGGTCCCGCTGGAGGTCTCGGTCGGCGTCGGCAAAGACTGGAATAGCGCCGACCACTGACACCCCGGCCGCCACCCGTCGAAGATCAAGATTTGAGCTATCGCGACGGCCGCCGTGGTCCGGACCCAATGCCACTCACCCTAGTTTGATCAGCGCCTTTGACCTTGCGGCGGCCTCGCCCATTGGCTGTTGGTTGCGGTTACCCCGGAGTCGCCGTTGCCCTGAGTGACCGTCACGGTCTGGTGAGCGGCATCAAGTTCCGGATCTTGGAGAGGTATGGCGCTATTGAGTCTTTTGCTTGGTTGGTGGTGGGGTGTTGGTCAAGTGCTGGTTTGGGTGGGTGGTTTGTGGTGGCGGAGGTATTTGTGGGCGTTGTAGGCGGTGGTGAGGGCGAGGATTTCGGTGTGTTG
>Ga0081539_10002257_pt1 | contig 28023 bp, 29 predicted proteins | sample TabmetS4T2R2_FD_71023 | JGI IMG/M metagenome (GOLD analysis project Ga0081539, IMG submission 71023) | Tabebuia heterophylla rhizosphere microbial communities from the University of Puerto Rico - S4T2R2 | ecosystem: Host-associated > Plants > Roots > Rhizosphere ... | reverse complement strand
ATGAGTATTGCCCCAGGCAAGACTAACAACCTAAGCGGGATGCGTGTGTGAAATGGTTTACACTCGCGCAGCGATTGAACAACTCAGTCTGCCTTGCTTACGTAAGGGACCGGTGCCACTGGAGCCTGCGTTCAAGAGATCGCGCATGAAAAGCAGGAGAAGTGACGCGGCGCGAGAGCCGGACGTTCCACGCTCAAAGCCGTAAACGGGTTGCGGCTATATAACTTCGCGAAGTCGCTGTTACGTTGTACTCGACGGGTTGCAAGCAAAGCGTGAAGGTTGCGCCGCCGCCCGGAGTTTCTGCCAGTTCTATCGAGCCCCCGTGCGCGGCGGCGACCTGACTTACGATCGCAAGCCCAAGGCCGGCGCCCTGCCCCGGGGCCGTGCGTCCGCGCCAGAACCGCTCGAAAATGCGCGGCCTGTCCTGCTCCGGAATGCCAGGCCCGTGATCGACAACGCTGATCGCTCCTCCCGATAGCACGGTCACCGTGACTTCGCTTTGCGGGGGCGAATGGGCGACTGCATTCTCGATCAGATTGCGCAGTGCGTCCTCGATCGCGTCGGCCTTACCCGAGACCCAGACTGGCTGATCCGGCGCATCAAGACCGATCATGCGTTTTTGCCCGATCGCCCAAGGCGCCAGCCCTCGCACGGCGCTTGCCGCGAGGGCGTTGAGTTCGACCACTTCCGGCAATGGTGGCACGGCGTCGAGGCGCGCGACACGAAGCAATTGCTCTACCAGCCGGTTCATCCGGGCCGCGTCGCCGCGGAGGAGCTGCACGGAGGGACTTTCGGCCAGTTGATCAAGCTGCGCGGTCAGAATTGCGAGCGGCGTTCGCAGCTGATGCGCGGCGTTGGCGGTGAACTCGCGCTGCAAGATGAGACCGCGTTCGAGCCGCTCGAGCGCTTGGTTAAAGCCGGCCACCAAGGGCAACAGCTCGCTCGGCAGTCCCTCTCCGGGGAGGCGGACACCCGTCGTCTCCGGTCCGATGGTAGCAGCTCGCGTCGAAATCGCGCGCAGCGGACGGAGGCCGCTCCGGATGCTCCATATCGCTACGGCAAGGATCGCCAGGGCGAATAAAAGGATGGCCCAGGCGATATCGCGGGCAAAATCCTTCAGCACTGTATGTGCAAGGCTATCGGCTTCGATAGCGCGCGCGACGACGATTGAGACCGGCCCCACAGGACTGTCGGCGTGCAGACTCAACGCGCAGTACTCCTGGCCCGTGGATCCAAAACCTCTTATGCGCGTATAGCGCGGCTCTGCCGTGCCGGCCGGTAAACCATTGGTGCCGGGCGCGAGATCACGCCGGGATGTCGCAAGGATATCGCCGCCCTCTGAGCGGACCACGAACAAGTCAGTGGCGCCTGTATTATTGAAGACCTGTTCAAGCGCTGGCGATAGCGGGACCTCCACTGTCCCGTCGGACGCACGCTTGATCAACGAGGCGAGCTCTTCTGCGCGCCGGAGCAACTCCTCCCGGCGCAGCGCATCCGCGGTTTGGTCGCTTTCGCGAAGCAGCGCGAAAACGCCGACAGCAGCCGCGATCAATAACACCGCCGTCAAGCGAAGCGCGAGTTGAGCCTGGAGGGATCGGGGCCAAGGCATCAGGACGGCTCTTCGGTAAGGAGATATCCGATGCCGCGTACCGTATGAATGGCGCAAGTCGCGCCGGATTCGGTGAGTTTTCGCCGGAGATGATGGACATGAACCGGAATCGCATTCGAGCCCAGCTCGTCGTCAATTCCGTACAGTTTCTCCTCCAGCACAGTTTTCGGCACCACCCTTCCAAGCCGCCGCATCAAATGCTCGAGCACCGACAATTCTTGGCGCGCGAGCGCAAGCGTCTCGCCGTGGATCCGGACGTCTCGCCCGATCGTATCGAACAGGACATTGCCGGCCTCCAGCGTCGTTCCGAGCGCCTGGCCCGGCCGGCGCAACAATGCTTTTGTTCGGGCAACCAGTTCGCTCGTCGCGAACGGCTTCACCAAATAATCATCGGCTCCGGCGTCAAGCCCCCGTACTCGGTCTTCAACTGCATCGCGCGCTGTAAGTACGAGAATCGGAAGGGTCTTACCCCCTCGCCGTGCCGAAGCAACCACATCGAGGCCGTCACCATCCGGCAGACCGAGGTCGAGGATCACCACATCATAGGCTCCGACCGCCAGCCCCTCATGGGCATCGCCGGCGGTCATAACCGCATCGACGACGAAGCCCGCATCGACCAGCGTCGAGCGCAGCAATTCGACAAGACGCGCCTCGTCTTCGACCAGGAGAACCCGCATCATTCCAATCCGGCCGCCATTATCCCATGGCAGACTGCCAAGCGAAGTTTATAGCAACATTAAGCCCGGAAACGACCCCACCTAATTCTGTCTTAAAAATCGCGAGCCAAGGTGCCTCTCGCTGCAATCGGAGGGAGCGCCTATGCGGTTTATTTCACGAAGGGATGCCGTCCGGCTGATTGGTGGGACAGTCTTGGCGGGTTCAGGGGCGGCCGAGCGCTCCTGGGCGACGCCAGCCCAGGACAGTGCCGAGATCGGTCGATTTACCGATGGCAGGACGGGCGAACCAGGCAAAATCGCCCTGGACGTGCCAGAGATCGCCGAAAACGGCAACTCGGTTACGCTCTCCTTCGACATTGATCATCCGATGACGCCGGAGCGCCACGTCACTGACGTGCTGATTGTTGCAGAGAACAATCCGTCACCGCGCGTGGCAACCTTCCGGTTCACTCCCATGAGCGGACGCGCCACGGCCGCCACGCGTATTCGGCTCGCCGGTACGCAGGCCGTCACTGTCATGGCCAAAACCAGCGACGGCAAGCTGTTGATGGCGCAGAGACAGGTGAAAGTCACCGTAGGCGGATGTGGTGGTTGATCGGAACAAAGGGAGCTCGTGATGGCGGAAAAGCCACGCATCAGAATACCAAAGCAGGCCGCCAAGAACGAGGTCGTCGAAATCAAGACGCTGATCGCTCATCTGATGGAATCGGGCCAACGCAAGGATCCGAGCGGAAGGATCGTGCCGCGCAAGATTATTAACCGCTTCGCCTGCTCCTTCAACGGCAAGCCGGTGTTCGAATGTGAGCTGGAGCCGGCTATTGCCGCAAATCCTTACCTACAGTTTTCAGCCAGGGTCGAGGAGAGCGGCGTCTTCAGCTTCAGTTGGACCGATGATGACGGCTCCGTCATCACCGCCGAGGAAAAGATCACCGTGGTCTGATCATAGTAACCGGCTCCATGACGTATTTCCTCCGATCAGTCGTAGAGACTTCGAGAACGCGGCGTTTCCTCGCCGGCGGAGCGCTGGTGATCCTCGCCGCCTCGATGGCCGGCGGGATCAGTATGCAGACGCGCGCGCAAAACGCCCGCCAGGCTCCGCTCGCTATCGATGGCCCCGCCTCCCCTGTCCCTTGGGTGCGCTATGCCGGATGGCCAACCCGCGACACCTCGAAATTCAACTCGCTCACAAGGCTGGTATCTCCGGCTCCTCCCAAGGCGCCACTCAAGCTCGAAAAAGGACTCACAGGCGACCCCGCCGCTGGCCAAAAGCTGGCGGCGGATCGCTCGCGCGGCGGATCATGCCTAGCCTGTCACGTGATGGGGCCGGCTGGAGGGGCCGATCTTCCGGGAAATGTTGGACCCGATCTTTCCGAGATCGGAAATGCGGGTCGTGACGAGGAATGGCTGTTCAACTACGTCAATGATGCTCGGGTCTACAATTCTGACACCGTGATGCCCCCCTGGGGAACGCACGGCATCTTTAGTGAATCCGAGATCGGCGATATCGTCGCCTTCCTGAAGACGCTCAAGTCGCCTGCGAAATTCAAGGCCGCCCTGGACGATCCGATGAAGCGGCCAGCCCCGATCGAACAGCGGGACAATCTGGACGCCTTGATCAATCCGGCCATGTGGTTGATCGAGGAGCGTGCGCCGGCACTCTGGAAAGCAACGGGACCTGCGGGCGCAAGCTGCGCTTCATGCCACTCCAATCCGGTCCAAGCCTTCCGGACCTGGGCTGCCGCCATGCCAAGATGGGAGCCCCGGCTGAACAAGGTGCTTGGCGTGGAAGAATTCGTCGCGCGGCACGCCAAGGCGACAACGGGCCAGAGCTGGCTGATGCAGAGCGAGGAGAATACGGCACTGTCGACCTATCTGCGCTATCTCGCCAACGGCGCGCCGATGGTGGTCGACGTCGCCGGTCCTGAGGCAAAAGGGGCCTACCAGCGCGGCGAGGCCTTGAGTACGCGCAAGATTGGCGCCCTGAACTTCTCATGCGCCGATTGCCACGGCGCCGACAAGTCCGCGTCGAAGTGGATTCGCGGTCAATGGCTTGGCGAGTTGCGCGGGCAGCTTGATCACTTCCCGACCTGGCGCACCAGCCAGCAGTCGGTGTGGGACATCCGCAAGCGCTTCCAATGGTGCCAAGTGGCGATCTGGGCCGACGACCTGCCGCCGGACGCGCCCGAATATGGCGACCTCGAACTCTATCTCGCCGCCCAGAATACGGGACAAAAGCTCAGCGTTCCCGGCATTCGACACTAGACCTGCCGGTCCCCTTGTACCCATTTGCCACTTGAGGAGTCCGATTTGGCGACGAGACGCGAAATTCTTCAGATTGGCGTTGCCGCGGCAACGCTGGTTTCTGTGAACGGCCTCGGCCCCCTCGGCCGCGTCGCCGCCCAACAACGGCTGACCGAATCCGAACTGCTCAGCTTCGAGCCGATGGGCAACCTCACGCTGCTGCACATCGCAGATTTGCATGGCCAGCTGATGCCGGCATTCTTGCGCGAGCCTTCGATCAATCTCGGCGCCGGCACCATCATGGGCTTGCCATCAGGCGCGAAGGCAAAAGACTTTCTTTCCCGTTTCGGCATCCCCGGCCACTCCGGCGCCGCCCACGCCTTGACGTCGGACGATTTTGAACGGCTGGCGCAAACTTATGGCCGGATCGGCGGGTTAGACCGTGCTGCGACCGTCATCAAGGCCGTTCGCGCCGAGCGCGGCGCCGAACGCGTTTTGCTGTTTGACGGCGGTGACACCTGGCAGGGCTCGCTGACTTCCTACCGCACGCGCGGGCAGGACATGGTCGATTGCCTCAAGCTGCTCAAGCCCGACGCCATGACTGGGCACTGGGAATTCACGCATGGCGAGGCCCGAGTGAAGGAACTGGTGGAAGCGCTGGGCTGTCCATTTCTCGCCCAGAACATGCGCGACAATGAGTGGCAGGACCCCGTTTTCGAGGCCTATTCCATGCTCGAACGCGGCGGCATCCGCATCGCCGTGATCGGCCAGGCCTTTCCGTTCACCGCGCTCGGCGTCCCGCGCAGGCTGATTCCTAACTGGAGTTTCGGCATTCGCGAAGAAGACCTGCAAGCCACCGTCAACAGGGCAAGGCAGCAAGGCGCGGCGCTGGTCATCCTTCTCTCCCACAACGGATTTGGCATAGACCACAAGCTTGCAAGACGGGTTGAAGGCATAGACGTGATCCTGACCGCGCATACGCATGATCCATTGCCTGAGGTCGCCAGAGTCGGCAACACGCTGCTGGTAGCTGGCGGTAGTCACGGCAAATTCGTCTCACGCCTCGACCTCGACGTGCGCGACGGCCGCGTGAATGGTTTCCGGTTCAAGCTGATCCCGTTGTTTTCGGATGTCATCCGTCCCGACCCCGAGATGCAGGCACAGATTGCCAGGGTCCGCGCGCCGTTCGCTGCGGAACTTGCCCGCGTGGTAGGCCGTGCAGACACTCTCCTCTACCGGCGCAGCCGCTTCGATTGCAGCGTGGACGACATGATCTGTGCCGCACTCCTCGATGAACGCGATGCTGAGATAGCGCTTTCGCCGGGCTTTTGGTGGGGAACGAGCCTTCTGCCCGGCGCGCCGATCACCGTTGAGGACATCCACAACATGACCTCAATCCCGTATCCCGAAGTCTGCCGCACGCCCATGACCGGCGAGCGCCTGAAAATCCTTCTGGAGGAAGTGGCGGACAACCTGTTTCATCCCGACCCCTATTACCAGCAGGGCGGCGACATGATCCGATGCGGCGGCGTCGGCTACACCATCGATCCGCGCAAGCCGATTGGACAGCGGATCTCGGACATGGTGATCCTGAAGACCGGCAAGCCGATTGATGCCGCCCGAGAATACATGGTCGCAAGTTGGGGGTGCACGGGCGATGCGATCGAGGGCCCCCCGATATGGGGTGTGGTTGAGCGCTATGTCGCCCGCAAGCAGGTCATCGTCGCAGCGCCTGCCTCGAGGGTATCCGTCCTCGAATAGGTGCGTACGGCTCTTGACCCTTGGCTTGCGCTTTACGTTTGTGCGACTTGAACTCAAATAATTTGCGCCAGCCGGAGCAGGATCCCGGCGATACAGCTCGCAGCGAGGACCACAAGCATTCCCACCTTGAAGCGGAAAACGGCGATCGCGGCTGCGATCGACAGAATCAGCGCGGCCACATCCACGCTCTGGATCACCGGCGCATCGAACGCCAGTCCAAAGCCCTTCACCTCAAAAGTCTGCCGGAACAGCGTGTGCAGCGCGAACCAGATCGACAGATTGAGGATCACGCCGACTACCGCCGCCGTGATCGCCGACAAGGCGCCGGCCAGCGCCTTGTTGCCGCGCAACGTCTCGATGTAGGGCGCACCGGCAAAGATCCACAGGAAGCACGGCACGAACGTCACCCAGGTGGCGAGCAGGCCGCCGAGCGTCGCCGCCAACATCGGTGACAACCCGCCGGCATCTCGGAACGCAGCCATGAAGCCTACGAACTGAACCACCATGATCAAAGGCCCCGGCGTCGTCTCCGCCATTCCAAGTCCGTCCAGCATCTCGCGCGGCGACACCCAGTGATAATAATCCGCCGCCTGCTGCGCGACATAAGCCAGCACGGCATAGGCCCCGCCAAACGTCACCATCGCCATTTTGGAAAAGAAGATCGCGATCTGGCTGAACACGTTGTTCGGCCCAAGACCGATCAGAAGGGCTGCAACCGGGATCAACCACAGCGCCAGCCAGACTGCGGTCACGCGCAGCGTACGCGCGGGATTGGGCCTCACATGGTCGGGAATGGCTTCGCCAAGCAGGCTGTCAACGACAGCCGCATTCTTGCCGCCGCCATGTTCGATTGCTGCGAATTCCGGTCGGCCGAGCCGCGATCCGAAGAACCCGATCAGGCCGGCAGCGATGATGATCACCGGAAAGGGCACAGCGAAAAAGAAGATCGCGATAAACGCGATCGCAGCGATTCCAACCATGATGCGGTTGCGGAGAGCGCGCTTGCCGACCCGCACAACTGCCTCGATGACGATGGCCAGCACCGCCGCCTTCAAGCCAAAGAAAAGCGCCTCGACAAAGCCGACATTGCCATAAGCAGCGTAGATGTAGCTCAGCGCCATGATGGCGAAGATGCCTGGCAGTATGAAAAGCCCACCGGCCACGATGCCGCCGAGCGTGCGATGCAGAAGCCATCCGATGTAGGTCGCGAGCTGTTGCGCCTCCGGTCCAGGCAATAGCATGCAGTAATTGAGCGCGTGCAAAAAGCGCCCTTCGGATATCCAGTTCTTCTCCTCGACAAGGATGCGATGCATTACGGCGATTTGCCCTGCCGGCCCACCGAAGCTGAGAATGGCAACACGGAGCCACACCGCAAGCGCCTCGCCGAAGGAGATGCCGTGTCCGTAGTCTGTTGAGGTAGTTTTGTTTGCAGGAAGATCGGTCATGATGTCACCTCATTTTGTCGCCCGTTGGCGCCCGGTGAGGGCGAAAGCCGGCACGGGCCTAAATGCGCTATTTGTGGTCAGAGGGCAGTTGCAGGATGCCTTCGAGCGTCAAGCCGGACCCTTTCGGAGTTAAGACGAATCCCGCTGCCGTTGATGCGACTTCGAAACATCGTCCGTCGGGATCAGGAAGATCGAGGCAGAGCTCATCATTCTCGACGCGCCATTTCCCGATCTGCTTGCGGCCCATCGAATAGCTTCTGAGCGTTCCATCGCGCTCATAGACATCGCGCCAATGGACCTCGTCGGTCAGTTGCATGCCTGCGAACTTTGCGCGTATCTGCGTGCCCGATAGCCGTTTGGACTTTTCGGCGGCCGTCCATCCGGCTCCATGGCTGACAAAGCAAATCAAGACGGTTGCAATCGTCACCCGTCCAATATCCCTCGCGCGATGATATGTTCTAAGGCGATCGGTCATTTCTTGCAGGACTTCATGCAATTTTGGTACTCGGTCTTGCACGCCGGTCCGGCATAATTCTTCATGCACGCCTTCTGCTGCTCCGCGCAAACCTTACACGATTGAGCTAGCGCCGAACCGCCTGCGGCGAGCAGAACGAATAGTGCGGACAGAGCGAGGATCACTTTTCGCATTGCAGTTGTTTCTCCACAGTTATCACTGACCAAAACCCAGGCGCTCTGCGGTCTATTACTCCGGTTGGCCATGACGATTGCATTGATTGTTTCTTGATTTCCGGCCCATGCAACGAGTATCCGCGCATCGGTAATTATCATCCCCTTATTCCCGCTGCGAGGCGTTGCACCTCCGGCCAGTTGATGGCCGCCATGAAGGCGCCGACATAGTCGCCGGCCTTCGCCCCGTAGTCGATGTGATAGGAATGTTCGTACATGTCGAGCGCGAGGATCGGCGTTCCTCCGGCCAGCGTGTGGCAATGGTCCGAAGCCCATTGGTTGACGAACTTGCCGTCGCGCGCCGACCATGACAGCAGCACCCAGCCCGAGCCGCCGCCGAGCGCCTTGCCCATCGCGATGAATTCGGACCGCCAGCGCTCATAGGAGCCAAAATCGCGGGCTAGCGCTTCTTTGAGCGCCGGCTCCGGCTCGCTTTCATCACCGAGTCCCTGGAAAAATAGTTCGTGGAGGATCATGGAGTTCATGGCGACGAGTTGTTCGCGCTTCAGCCCGTTGATCAGGAAGCCGGGTGCGCTCGCAAATTCGATGCCCGCCAACTGTTCCTCTATCAGGTTGAGCCGCTTCACGGCGCCGCCATAGTTATTTTCGTAGTGGCTAATGATCATGCGCTCGGACATCCCGCGAATCCGGGCCGGATCGCAGGCAAGCGGCTTGATGATGTAGGTCATGGCAGCCTCCAGCGGGCGCGCATGCGCGTCCCGAAGACGCTGGCAGGCGACGCGCCTCGATCAACAAACTTGTCGGAGATTTGGATAACGGCAGACATGGTGCGCCCTTGGTGAACAGGACGCGATTCTTGGGCATGTCGCCTCGTGGGGAGATCGCTTTCCCCATATGCACGAGTTAAGGGGCGGGCCGGCCGGTTTGTCAATGCCCGAGCTCCTTCCCGCTGACGCGAGCGGGTCCCAAGTTCCTCCGATGACGTCAGGTGCCGCTTATCTGCCCTGTTCCGCCGCTATTGGTCGGACACGGTGACCGTGTAGTCGGTGAAGTGCATGTAACTGTCGGCCTTCGACCACAGGCCAATGCGGCCTGACACCGGCTGCGCCAGCGTGTCTTCAAGGTAGCGCTTGCCGTCCAGGTAGCCCTCGAGCTTGGTGCCGTTGATGCGAATCTTGAGTTCGTGCCACTGCTTGGTCGCTGTCGGCGTATTTCGTACCCATTTGACCGACGAGCGCTTGCCCTTTTCGAATTTCCACAGCACCAGATTGTTTTCGAGGCAGTTGGCGCGGACGGTCAGGTAGTCGCCGTTTGGCTTGAGATTGAAGAGGATTCCTGCGCCCTGGTCGATGCGACCCGACAACCCCTCAAACCGCACGGTGATTTCGCCGCCCGTGAAATTTTCGACGTTCGGCACGACGGCGTAAGGAAAGTACGCGTAGGCCTGCACCCGATCGAGAAACTCCGCGTAACGCTCGCCATAAAGGGCGCGCGCCTTGTCGGCTATCCCCGCCGACGATTGCCCCTCCTTCCATTGCCGTCCGTCAACGGCGAGCACCTTCTTTCCGGCATCACTCTCGATCCGCCAAACCCCCACCACGGGGATGAGGGATTTCGGATCCGCGCCTACCGTTTCGTCCGAGAAGTCGATCTTGGTGGGCTGAGCGGCAATGCCGGGCAATGCCAAAGCCGCGAGCGCAACGGCGGACATGACTACCTTGATTTTGCTATTCATGATGGATCTCCTTCGTGCTTGAGATAGCGATCAAATCGACGCGGGCGGTGGCTCCGCCACCAGCAAAACGCAATCAGGACCGGCAGTGCGCCGAAGAACCACACAAAGGTGGCATCGGCGCTGACCACCAACGGATAGCCGGGATATTCGCTCCCAGCTATCGGCGAAGGCTGCGAAACGCCGGCGAGGTTGTAGATCAGCGGCAAGATCTCGCGCGGACTGGTCGAGCGGCTGACATCGGACCGGCTACCGTAGGAATATTCGACCTCTCCATAGGAATCGTCGCTCGAAGTCGTCGCGGGGTGGTGCCGATTGCCCGCGAGACTTACAGAAACGCTCGGCATCGCCCGCTCGAGTTTCGACAGCACATTGCGCTGCAGATCAACATAACGAGGATCCTCGGAAGACAGCCGCACGCTCACGACCAGCGGCAGCCTCAAGGTCGCGAGCAGTTGCTGGTCGGCCGCGGCAAAGGAATTTCGCCGGTCTTCCGTAACGTCGACAGACCACCCCGCGTGTGTGGCTAGTCCCAGAATTGCCGCAACGCCCAGAATGCACGGCACAGAACGGAGCACCTTCTGGCGCGGTGGCACACCTGGCGGAAGCCACACGCTGGCAAGGGCAACAAATCCGCAGATCGCGGCCGTGATGCCCATCAGCAATCCCCCGGAGAGAAGGCCTTGTTCGAATGGACGTAAAGTCTGGGTCAGCGACAATTTAGCGATCCACGCCAAGAAGCCCGGTTGACCGGCAATGGTGAAATCCAGGACCCACGATCCGATGGTGAACGCGAGCGCCACAATAGCGGCGGTCGCTGCGCTTTCCGTAATTGAAGCTGCAAATAGCGAGAGCGCGCCGACGAGGGTCCCGTAGAGCAGATGACCAAAGAGAAGATTAGACGTCTCGACGAACGACAAATGCCCGCCGAGCAGACGCCAGACAGCTAAGGCGGATAGCGCCGGGACGCTGGCCAAAAGCCACGCCAAGACCACCGCTACAAGCTTCATGATAACGAGCGTAGGAATGCGATAAGGCAGTTGCACCAGCAGGCGCAGCGCTCCCGATTCCTTCTCCTGTCCCAGCACGCGAATAGCCACGAATGGAAACAGCAGCGTTACGGAAACGTAGAACGAACCCAGCGTCGGCACCAGAATGCCGTCAAGCGGCGACAGGCTATTGGCAAGCACCGGCGATTGCACCGCCGCCGAACTTGACTCACTGTAGAGCGACACGGCCTGGAAGAAGCTGTAGCCGATCAGTGGACATAACAGCAGCAGCATCGTCCAGAGCGAGCGGCCGCTGAGGATCTCGCGCACTTCCTTTGCAAGCAGCGGGCTCAGCGGCGCTGCCCGAATGTATGGCTTACGTGAGTGCAAGGAAGATATCCTCCAGAGATCCGTTAGGCAGCGAGGCTTTTGCGCGCAACTCCTCCAAGGTGCCTAATCCGCGCACCTGTCCGCTGGCGAGCAGGACGAAGCGATCGCAAATCCGCTCTGCATCAGCTAATTGGTGAATAGCGAGAACAAAGGTGCGCCCGCGCTCGGCGTGATGGCGCAACACGCCGATAATCTCTCGGGTCTGGCGGAGGTCGAAACCGTCGAATGGCTCGTCCATCAGCAGCAGCTCATGCGGCGTCAGAAGCCCGAGCGACAGCAAGAGACGGCGGTTATAGCCTTTCGATAAGGTGCAAACACGCTTGTGAAGCACCGATTGCAAGCCGACCGAGCTCAAGGTCGCTTCCACTTCTGCTATGGAACACCGGTACACACCCGCAAAGAAAGAAATGACGTCTGCAGTCACCTGGTCCTGGTATGGCCGGACGCCATCCGGCAAATAGAAGAGTTCGTTGCGGCGCCGGGAGGCCGGCAGCGGCTCCTCGCGCCAAAAAATCTCTCCGGAATCAGCGGCAACAAGACCGACCACCGCTTCCATCAGAGTGGTTTTGCCGGCGCCATTCGGCCCGATGACGCCGAGGATTTCGCCGGGGGATGCGTAAAATGTTGCCCTATCAATGGCGCACTCGCCGCCGTATCGCTTCGTCAGACCGCTAACGCGCAATAGCGGGCTTCCACGCTTTTCGGTAAGTGACTCTGCTGAGGCCATCGGACATCAACTCCCGGGACGACGCCGGCTTGGCGAAGTGATGCGAACTACTCGCGTCGGAATCTCGCGAGGTAGTGAGCCAGTGCCGAGATCTCCTGTTCGTTCAATGGGTAGGTAACCTCGGCCATGGCGGCCACGCCGCCTCCTGATCGCGCGCGCTGGCGTTCGAGGGGACCCAGACAAGGAGAGCGATCAAGGCCGGAAGGCGCCAATGAGCACTTTTCCCGAGCCTAACCAGCACCCGTTGCTTGTTCGCGAAAAACACTGGTCCACTCCATTTATCCCTTCCACCCTCGGATTATTAGTCATCTGCGTATGTGAGCGATAAGATTTCGATCTGGTTGAAGCGCGTGACGTCGTCTCGTTCCGCCCATAGCCCGAACTGTCCACTTGCCGGCTTGCTGTAGTCGAACGCTGTAAATGCCCATCGATCATCTAGCGAAACCTTAAAGCTGTTGCCGTTGACGACTACTTCCAGGCTTTGCCAATGATTGGGCCTGATGTCCGCATCGATATCGGCAATCTCTTCCGATTTTCCGTCGACAACGTGGACGAACGACAAGCGCTGCTCGAATGCGCTCGCCCGCACAAAGTAATAGTCATTGGGGCTGGTCACCCGAACGGCGATGCCCGCGCTCGGCATCGACCCGTCGATCAACTTGAATTGCGCGCGAATCTTTGCGTTCATCCCCCGCACCGGTTTGTAGATCGCCAGAGAGGGCCGTGCCTCGCGACTGGCACCAGACTGCTGGATACTGGGAATGTTCTCAGCGGCGGCGCGGTCCACAATTGTCCAATGATCCGGATCCGGCTCGCCCGCGCGCCAAAACTCAAAATCCTGCAGTGCGCTGCCGATCGGCAGACTCGACAAATCAGGGGTCTGGAATTGTTCGGTCGCTGAAGCGGGCGAAGCGTAGAAACCGATGCTCATCATCGCAGCAGCAAACCGAAGCCTCGTGGTCACGCGAATACGTTGTCGAAAGTAGAAGTTGGCGGTTGGCATGCTGCGTCCTTTACGGAAAGCCGGGCGCGATTCTTCGGCAGTGTCGCGTAATGGGGAGATCGCGATCCCCATGAGGACAAACTTGCCAAAGCCGTACGTCTTTTGTGTTCTCGCCCGATGGCAATCCTGCGGAGAACATGGGACGGCCCCTAGCGCCGCTCCTTGACTTGACCACTGCTATCGACGACGAGGGACACGTCCTTGCCGTCTTTCGTCGCCTTGACAGAAGTGCCTTCTGGGGTGGATTTGATGTCCCGGATTTGCGAATAACCTGCCGATTGCAGCTTGGCCACAAGCTCCTCTTGGGTCAGGGCATGAGCTGGCGAGAAGGCGCCAGCCATCATAAGACAGCAAACAATTGCTTTAGAGAAAGCTCGTGCTGACATGATCTCTACTCCTTCCTGATTGCGAATGGAAAACTCCGTGGCGCACGCAGCCAGAACGCCTACGCCTCATGCGGCTCTGGCAAGCGCTTAGTTCAAAGCGACTGCAGCCTTGTCGAGCGCCGCGCGCAAACCCTTCGCCAACTTCACGGCATCGTCGTTGGCCCAGAAGTGACAGAAGAACAGCCGCGGCTGTTCGTCCAGCATGTGGCTGTGCAGCGCGGTCACCTCGATCCCGTTACTCCGCAAGGCCCGGATTACCGGGTTGACCTCGTCGGCCGTCAGGACAAAGTCGCCGGTGATCGCCGCCTTGCCGCCGCCTGTCGACTGGAAGCCGATGGCCTCAGCGACTCCCATCGGACCCACCGGTGCGAGTTGCATACCGCCTTCGCTGATTGGATCGCGGCGCGGCACGGCGAACTGGTAGACGCCGCCATTGTTCTGGCCCTTGACACCGATGATCTGATCGAGCTGCGCCGTGTCGAGATCGATCGGCGGTGGCGCTCCGCCGGCAGGTCCAGTGAGCGGGGTCTTGCTGGCGGAAAGTGCATCGCGAATGACCGCCGCCATCTTCGCGGGGTCGCCGTGGCCGCCGACGTGCATGTAGAAGGTAGCTGGGCTGGCCCGCAGCACATGATTGTGCACGGCGGTGATCTCAAGCCCACCTTCGATCAGCTTGAGCATGACCGGATTGATCTCCGTCTCCAGCAGCACGAGATCGCCCATCGCCATCGCGCCGCCATGGGCCGGCTTGAACGCGACCCAGCCACCCAGCGCGAGCGCGGGCTTGATAGCAACACCATCAAGCGTCACCGATAGATCGGTGCGCGGGAAGCCATAACGGTGCACATCGCCAGTTACCGCCGCCCGTCTGCCAAATACCTCATCAATCTTTTGCCAATCGATCTCCTGCGATCTCGCGGCCGTGTTCAGGAACGCCGCTAACATCGAAACTACAAACATGAGTGTGGAACGCATGTTCACTCTCCACCTTCCGACTGATTGCGCATAACGTCGTCCAGGACCCCCGCGCTCAGCCCTAGGAGTCCGAGCGCAATTGCGAAGCCTTCCCTCACCTGCGCAGCATCGCCGTAATAAACGACGGTGGAGGCAGTCTGGCTGGGGATAGGGCGCGGTTGCGTGGACTCGTCAGTAGGCGAGCCGCCGCTTCCTGTTTGAGATGTTTGATGGTCTTGTTCGTCCATGCGCAATCCTCTCGACAAATCGAGCGTTTGCGCAGAGCTTGGACGATCAACGTCTGAAGGGGAGTCTGCATATCCCCTCCGCATTTACTACTGCGGAATAGCCCCTTCGCGCAACGAACAAGCCGGGGCGCACCGGCAATCTCCGCGCATGCGGTATCACAAGGACGTGTGCGCAGGCCGATCGCTTTGGAACCGGGCCGCCGGGTGCAGCTTATCGAAGATCGTTTCCCCCAAACGGGAGTTCAAAATGCATACGCCCCGTACTGCCATCATCGGCACAATCGCAATAACGCTATGCTCGGCGGCCGCTTTTGCCCAAGAGCCTCGCCTCGGCACCGTCAGCCGGGTCGATCCGGCAAAGGGTACGATCGCCATTGCGGAGTCCCAGGCCGGCACGACAGGCTCAAGCACCACCATGTCGGCGGCGCAAGAGTACAAGCTGCAAGACCCATTGCTGTTCAACGCGATCAAGGACGGCGACCGTATCTCCTATACTGTGGAGGATAGCGGAGGCGTCAAAACCATTACAAAACTGCAGAAGCAATAGAACAGCAACTGCTATTTCTTCGTACGTCCGTTTGTTCGAAGCTGGCGCAGGTCGCTTGCGGCTTCCGCCAATAGCCATTCGCGAAAGGTGACTATCTTCGGCAGGTTGGCGGTCGCCTTGGGGCAGATGATCCAATAGGTCTTGGACAGCGGCAGCGATAACGAAAACGGCCGTGCCAGATGGCCTTTCAGCAGATCCCATGCCGCGAGAGTGGTGCGCGCCAGCGCAATGCCCTGCCCGTTGATCGCAGCATCAATCACCATGCTCGCGCGATTGAGGACCGGGCCGTGGGTGGCGGCTGCATCGTCAAGTCCTGCCTCCTGAAACCAGTTCTTCCAGTCGGCGCGACTGTCCATATGGATTAGCGGAAATTTTAGGATGTCAGCGGGTTTACTCAGGCGTCGCTTGCCGGACAAGAGCTTCGGGCTGCACACGGCAAACAGTTGTTCGGGGCTCAGCCGCACCGTATCCAGTCCCGGCCAATTGCCGTCGCCATGGCGCACGGCAAGGTCTACCTCCTCACGCGCAAAGTCCACGTGATGAAGCGTGGCGGAGACGCGCAGGTCGATCCCGGGATGTGCCTCGACAAAATGGCCGAGCCGATGAACCAGCCATTTGGCGGCAAAGTCCGGTGAGGTCGAGACCGTCAGCACGCCCGCGTTCTGCCGCTGCAAGAGCCGCTCGGTGCCGATAGCGATGCGGTCGAAGGCGTCGCGCACGACGGCGAGATAGTCGCGTCCGGCCTCGGTGATGATCAGGCGCTGACGCTCGCGGTTGAACAGCTTGATCGCAAGCTCCGCTTCCAGCGCTTTCACTTGGTGACTCACTGCGCCCTGTGTCACGCAAAGCTCTTCCGCCGCGCGCGTAAAACTCTCATGTCGCGCGGCGGCTTCGAAGGCTTTCAGGGCATTGAGCGGCGGCAGGTGTGGGCGCATCGTAGCGACTTCATGAGAAAAATTAGGGCAGGCACGAGAAACGATGCTTTGCGAGGAAGCATCCCGCACCATTATTGAACAGCTCCAGCACAGCATTTCAAGCCATTTGGAGCCGATCATGTCAATCCTGCTAGCCGACGCTCTGTCGATCCCGCCCGTGCAGGCCGCCGACCCGGCCATCCCACTTCATCAATCCAGCTCAGGAGCCGCTCCAGCCGTTCGGCGGCGCGGATGGTGGAGCTGGCTCGACCGGCAGCACGAACGCAAAGTCCTGCGCGAGATTGCTGATGACCCGCATCTGCTCAAGGACCTCGGGCTAACCCGAGAACAGGCGCTGCGCGAGGCCGCAAAGCCGCTCTGGCTCTGGTTCTTGCTTTGATCCCAAGCGCAAAAGGAGGAAAACGGATGTCTGATCCGATCGTCTATGGCTTCCCACGCAGCACTTTCGTCAACATCATCAGGCTGATCCTGACACACAAGGACGTGGCGTACCAATTCCACGACCTCGAGCCGGTCATGGGCAAACCCGATCATCTGGCGCTGCACCCATTCAACCGCGTCCCGATCCTGGAGCATGGCGAACTCACCATCTACGAGACCAGCGCGATCGCCGCCTATGTCGACGAAGCCTTCGGAGGCCCGTTGCTGACGCCCGGGGACATCAAGGCACGGGCGCGCATGAACCAGTGGATCAGCGCGGTCAATTCCTACTACTACCCCTACATGATCTACCACGTGACGCATGAGCGTCTGGTTTTCCCGGAGCTTGGCATTGCCTCTGACGAGAAAGTGGTGGCGCACGCGCTTCCCAAGATCGAAACCGGACTTGCGGTTGCCGAACGCCAACTCGCCCACGGCAAGAATTTTCTGCTTGGCGAAGAACTGACGATTGCTGATTTTTATCTGCTGCCGAGCACGTTTGCTTTCAGCCTGACTGACGAAGGGCAGTCGATGTACCCTAAGTTCCCGGCGTTCTGCCGCTGGCGGGAGCGCATGGATAATCTGCCGGCGACGCAGAAGGTGCGCGCTGCCGTTCAACGGCTGCCGATCGAACATGCGCGCGAATGGGCGAAGTCGCACCGCCCGAAATATTGACCCCCACGAAGACGACTTGCCGCGGAGGCAGTCCGCAGCTAGATTTACTTACGGGGAAACACAGGCTCCCCGCCAGACGGCTCCACCGTCCAAGCCCTGTGCAACACTCGGCATTTTCCGGGGAGATTGCATATGGACGGAACAATCAGGCACAGGCAAGCGAACAGCGCCATGAGGTCATCATGTCGTTGAAAGCTGCGGGCGTGATCGAAATTCCGGGAGCTGCCGGCAGCGCCTTCGATCACGGTATCTTTGACCCGAAAAGCCGCCGCGTCTTCATTGCCCATACCGCGAAGAGTACGCTTGAGGTGATCGATCCCCACGTCGAACGCCACCTCGCCACCCTGCCCGGATTTCCTGGCGTTGCTGGTGCCGTTGCGGACGATGGAGAAATCCTGGTCACCAATCGCGGATCGGCGAGTATTTCGTGGCTCGATGCTGGCACACTTGAAACCAAATCCACGCTCAGGACAGGCGCCCGCCCCAATGGCGCTGCCATCGTAAAGCGCCTCTCACTTGGGATCGCCGCCTGCATTGGCGATGAGGCGGAGGCGCCGACGGTGCAGGCATTTCGCCTGAACGATGGCCAGCCCGCAATACTCGACCTGCCCGGCCGCCCACGCTGGTGCGTTACCGACGCCGCCGCGGAACGGCTATTCCTCTGCATCCGCGAGCCTTCCATCATTCTGGTAGCCAGCCTCCCGGACCTGCGTCCGCTTGCGCAATGGCCGCTTCCATCAGGCGGCGCACACGGTCTCGACATCGATCACGCGCGCGGCCGCCTTTATGCCGCATGCGATGCCGGTGATCTCGTCGAGGTCGACAGCAATTCGGGAGAGGTCACCAATGTATGGCCGATCGCGGGGCCGCCCGACGTAACGTTTTTCAATCCGGCAAGCGGCCGTGTCCATGTTGCCATCGGCGACCCGGGGTTGGTTGAGACAATCGATCCCAAGAGCGGCAAGACGATGCGGACGGTCACCGGTGCCGACGCGCATACTACGGTGCTGGTGCCGCCGGATCGGCTGTACGTGATCTCACCAGCCCATGGTGGAGTTCTCGTTCTTGCTGACGCATAGACTTTCGATTCTGAAAACAGGAGAAGAAAATGAAGTGGATCACCCGAGAACGCGTCAAAGTTGATCGCGTGGCTTGCCCGTGGCTCATCAAGAAGTTCGTCGATAAGGATGCTGAGTTCATCTTCGTACCGGCGGACACGGTGATGGCGGAAGCGAAGCGGCTCGACGCAATACCCTACGACGTCAAGGACGTCGAACTTGGCCACCACGGCAAGGAATGCTCGTTTGAGGCGATCGTGAAGAAGTACAAGCTGACAGGCGATCCCGCGCTCATGCTTCTCGGCAGGATCGTGAATGGCGCCGATACTGACAATACCCTTTACCATCAGGCCGAGGGACCCGGGCTGAAGGCAGTGGCCGAAGGCTTTCGGCATCTAGGCTATGAGGACGACCATGCGCTCAACGCCGCGGAGTGGATCGTCTATGACGCTCTTTACGCCTACGCCCAGGAAATGGTGAAACGCGGGAAGCCGGCAGGCGAGTTTGCGAATTGATGATTGCCATCGCGGACCAATCATGCGTGAGCTGAACTCGCGCATGATTGCGTTCGATCGCACGGCGCAAACCATCATCGGAAAACAAGGATCCTGCATTGTGCGAGCCCAAAGACGGCGCACCCAAGGCCTGTTCGACAGAGTCGTTCCTCCATCGTTTAGCTATGGCAACAGATGGGAGAAAGCCTATTTGCCATGCTTCGAATAGTGACGAACCTCTAAATCGAGTGGAATTGTGCGCTTAGCTCTGTCGCTCTCTCAGCATTGCTTCAGTTCTTCACGACGACAACCAGCGGCTTGTCCTTGGCCGCCCTGCTATGCACGACCAGTGCCTTGGCGCTTGCGCTGGTACTTTCATTGCGGGCGAGATGGACGAGATCGGCCGCGATCATTACTGCTTCTCCGGCGTTCAGCCGAGTCACGGCCGCTCCTTCGACTTCCACGACAAGGCTTCCTTCGAACACGTGGAGTAATTCCTGCGCTCCGGGATGCTTGTGCCATGGAGCGGCCGTGCCGGGTGCGAAGTCGACGACGCTGACAATCGTTTCCTGGACGGTTTCGCCCTGACCTTCTAGGTCTTTTCGGAGTATTTGGGTGAGCTTTGGCGCTGTCTGCGCCTGTGCCCAGGCGATCGTGGGCACATATGGCAGCGCTGCTGCCGCTCCAACGAGGTAAAGCAATTCTCGGCGAATCATTTTCATTTTCTGCCTCTCGTTTTCTCGGCGGGTGCGGTCCCTCATCTTGCATTTTCGCTTGGATACCGAACGAACCCCACGCTCCGGCGGAAATTCCGGGAACCGGCCCCCTTGGCTCTGGGCAATGTGCTTGATCTGCCATTCCCACCAGTGGCTGCGATGCTCCTCGTGAAAGGGTTGGACGCGATCGCAAGCGCGTTGGCCAGTTCGTGAGCTGAGTCAAACAATTCCGGGAGCGTCACCAAGGCGCGGCGCCCGATGCCGAAGCTACTAGCGATACTCCAGCAAGGAGAACCAGTATCAGCACCGCCTTGCGGAACGTTTCGTCGCTGATTGTTCCGTAAAGTTTGAAGCCGATCAAAATGCCCGCGATCATGAATGGAAAGCCGATGCCGTACAGTTTGATGGTTTCGATCGTGTACGATCCCGCCACAAGTTGCGAAATCAAGATGATTACAAAGGCAGCAAACAGCACGGGTTGAAAGACGGCACGCTGCTTGTCCTTTGACCATCCGCGCAACTGGCAGGAGATGGTCGAGATGACCCCACCCAGGCCGGTGAGGCCGCCGAGCAGCCCGTTGGAAATCCCAATGGCAACGTCAGTCGGCGCTTCAATCTTCATTGGCTTGATCGGCGGGCGTACTAGGGTGTAGACCGCGTAAAGGACGAGCAACACGCCGACGCCGAAACGCAGAAGCGTCGGGTTGATATGGGTCAATAGCATCACGCCGATTGGGATACCGATTGCTGTGCCCAGCGTGAGCGGCCAGATGTTCTGCCAGCTCAGTTCATGACGCAGCTTCGCGATCCCGTAGCCTTGGGTGAGCAGACCGTAGCCCGCGATCAGGGCAGCGGTTTGAACCGGCGTGATGATGTGCAGCCAGATGCCGGAGACGACCAGGCCCATCGCGAATCCGGAGAAGCCGCTGACAAAGCCGCCGAAAAATGTCGCTAGAACAAAAGGTAGGAGAAGGTTTCCATCCATGAGCGCTCGCTCCAAAGGGCAGCGAGCAGCGCTTGCATGGGGGTCCCCCACTTAACGGGGAGGCTGCGACATCCCCGCTCCATATCCTACACACCTGGGTTGCATCAAGACAAGCCGTTCGAAGGAACGCCTTCAGCCGATGCGCCAAAAGCGCCGGCATTACCCTGACTTGCGTTGAGTCATCGGCACCGCGAAAAAGTCCTGAAGAGTCAAGGAAACTCGAATTGATTAGAGCCGCAATGTCCGCGCCGGCCTCGGTCCGACTAGGAATGCGGATGGATGTTCTAAATCAGTGTGAGAAGCGGACTTGAGCCCAAAGAACTTACTCCATGCCCCTGCGAAAGGGGTTGCGCGATTGCCATCCAGATGAGAGGAGTCAGCTGCGATAGGCAAACCTGAGCAACTTTCGTGATGAATCTGGTCCCAAAGCGGTATTTGATGATCCTCGCTCTAGCGGCGGGAGTAGCAGCTCCGCCGTCTGCGCTTGCTGAAGTTGCTTACTTTGGTTTCTCTTGGGGGCGGCTGGACAACGTTCCCAAACCTTCCCTCGCGCTAAAGGATGCGAATGTTACCATCCTGCTTTATCGACGGGATAAACTCCCGGATAACGAAATGCGCGATACGGAAATGGTCTTGCTTGATGTTTGCAAGACAGAAGGCCTTCAACAGATAAGTTGGGTGAGCAATGCGCTCTCCGGGGAAGAGGCGACCGCGAAATTCGCACAGATCGTTGCCGAAGGTGTTCGGAAGTATGGTGAAAGCAAGCACACTTCCGAAGGGACAGTTGCTTGGGAGAATCGCCGAGTTGAGGCCGTCAGTGTTGCCGAACCAGATGGGCGTCACAGAATTCTTATGGTGAGCCGTGGCCCTGATTTCGATTCCTGCGCAGCTGAACACGACAAAACCTCGGATGTCGCCTTGCATGCACGATGGTTGCGCAGGTTGAATTTGCCGAACTGAATTAGGAAGCACAATCTCAACCACAAGACAGGATCTCGCGGGCGCGAATTCAGCCCCTAGCCTCTTTTCTTGCGATGCCTCCTTTCAAAGCTCCTGTCGCACTTTGATTGCTGAATCTTATGACCGGGCAACATTTGAACTGTCGGCCTGCAATGGATGCTTTCGGATGGAACATAGGTCGGTGAAATTGGCGTCGCTCTACCGGTTGCCAGAGCTTCGGCCCGACCTGAATGCATCAGCATCAAGCCTGCAGCCATCACAATTGAAATAGTTGCCTTCAAACGTTCTCTCGCGGTGAGCCGCCGGTTCGGCTTAATACTTCCACACACTTCGCGCGCCGATCAATACGGCGTTCTTCAACCGTTCGCTCGGAATGTGCGGATCGGGGTTAACCGGCGAGCCGCTGGGATTAAAGACGACCGCTATGTTCGGCTGCACGGTCCAGCCAGTCTTCAGAAAGACCGAATAATTGAACTCGAGCGAAAGCTCGTTGTTGCGCCGCACGGTCGGCCGTCCGGTAAAAAAGGCCGTATCAGCATCCAGCGCGCTAATGCCGGGTGAGATGTGGGTATAGAGGAACGACGCCCCGAACGCATCGTCCGGACGGCTCTTGATCATGCCGTTGAAGATCAGGCCGCCATCGAGATACCAATCCGAGAAGTTGCGATCACCGGGGCTTGCGCTGATACGCGCGAATGAAAGCACCCCGCTATTGGCGTCGCCCCCTGCAGGGCGATAGAGCTGCTGGTCTACCACCGCATAAACACCGCTGTTGCCGCGAAGCCGCCTTGCGACCCGGTTGCTGAGAGGACTCGCCAGCGACTGCCCCGTTGTATCGAACCGCTGATCATCGAACGAGCCAAAATGGTGCCATCCGCCCAACCGAACACCGCCCGCGAGCCCAGTGGCGTCGCGGGCCTGATTGTAGCTCTGCTGTACTTCCGCGATCAGGAATGGTGGATCGTTAACGCGAAAGTTCAGCCCGTGCCGGTTGCGCAATTCGGGATCCTCCAGGCCGGGGCCGGCCGGGTCACCATTGAGCACCGATACCAGGACAGTCATTCCCGGCTTCGGTTCCACCTTCAATCGCATTCCAGGAGTCGAGAGCGGATAGGCGGCACCGCCGCTTGGAATATTGACCGCAGGATTGGTCGGCCAATCGCTTGAATTGAAGAACGAGAAGTATTGGCTGAACAGAAATTCGGTATCGACCACCAATTGCCCGGCGCGGATCGAGGCTTTGCCGCCCCAGAAGGATTGTTCAAACCAAAGCTCGGACAATCGAGTAGTTGGAATGGCTTCGATATTGGAAATGGTGTTCAGATTGCCCACAAGCTCGCGGCTCGGGCCACGGCTGCCGTGGAGTTGAAGAATATTGGTATAGGCCGTCAATCCAGGCAGGCCCGCAATTTTCTCCAGATCGAAGCCGACGATTGTCTCGAGTTTGCCGGAAAAGACCGTGCCGCGCCTGATACCACCTGTGAGGTTGGACAGGACGTCCTCGGTCAGAATCACGCCGAATACGACGCCGTGATCCTTGAGCCATTTGCGCGTTTGAACCAGTGCGCTGTCTTGAGAAAGCGTAGCTTCCAGCGACGGCTTGGGCGGCAGATCCGCCACCGACTGCGCTAGTGCTGGGATGGGGGCGCACAACCACAGCAGCAGAGCAAGGGGTGATCGGATAACCATAAGCGAGTGCGTTCCGGAAAGAGCTTTCTGTATTCCCATAAACGTGTGTCACGTATTTGACATCATTCCTTTCCGCCTTGGACTGCCGATTTTGTTGCGAATGACTTGCATCTTTTGATTAAGGCAGATACTTTGTTGCGAATGAGTTGCAATAGCGCTTGGGGGCATCGTTGCTTATCTGGAAGTCGGGGGCGTGTAGCGCCGGGGTAGGTTTTGCCGTTGTGATCGGCGCGGGCTATGCGGCGGCGGCTGATTTGCCCAGAAAGGCAGCCCCATTCCGCTACGAGCAGATCAGCCGGTTTGATTGGTCGGGTTTCTATTTCGGGGGACATCTCGGCTATCTCCGCGGCACGGCCAGCGGAAATGTGCCTGCTCCACCGGATATCCAGGCCGACAAACCGATTGGAAGCCAATTCGGGGGCGCGCAGTTCGGTTACAATCGCGTATTCGGGTCGAATCTGTTGCTCGGTGCGGAGGCCGATCTGTCGTTTCCGAGTTTTCTCGGCTCCGACGAGGTCGCTCGCTTGCGTTGGACGGCGCAAGGCGACCTCGCCGAAAAGATCGGTTACATCGGAAGGCTGCGCGGTCGCGTCGGCCACGTATTCGGCGACTGGGTTGCCTTTGCAGCAGGCGGTTTTGCCTGGTCGCAGGCGCGCTTGATTGAGACACCCGGCTTTGGCGCCGAGCAGGACAAGATCATCCGCACGCGTCCGGGCTGGACATTCGGCGTCGGCGCTGAGGCAGCCCTCTCGCGTGATTGGAGCGCGCGACTCGAATATCTTTACGACAGCTTTGGGACGATCGATGTCACGTTCCCCTCTGGGCAACGATCGCGATCCTCATTTGACGCCCACACGCTGCGCATTGCGCTCAATTGGTTTCCTAACAATGCTGCAGGCGAAGGCCAGACGGCCGCTGGACGCGGGACAGTTCCGCTGATTGCGCCGGAGAACTGGAACGTTCACGGCCAATACACTTTTGTTGGGCAGGGCTATCCGAGCTTTCATTCTCCGTATCAAGGTGCCAACAGCCTCGCAGGCTCCAGACAGGCGCAATATACGCAGAGCGCCACGGGATACGTGGGCTTGCGTCTATGGGAAGGAGCAGAGTTCTACATCAACCCTGAACTGATGCAGGGCTTTGGCCTGAGCGATGTGCGTGGCTTGGCCGGGTTCTCCAATGGCGAGGCGCAAAAATCGAACTTCCCTGTCGCCCGCCTGAACGTCGCCCGCGCTTTCGTACGTCAGACCTTCGGACTGGGTGGCGAGCAGGAAACGATTGCCGATGGCCCGAACCAACTCGCGGGAAAGCAGGACATCTCTCGAATTACCGTCACGGCCGGAAAATTCGCGGTGACCGATGCATTCGGCGGCAACATGTACGCCAACGATCCGCGCACGACCTTCCTCAACTGGAACATTTATGGCAACGGTTCGTATGATTGGACCATGGATAAGTTGAGTTGGACATGGGGCGCGTTTGTCGATTTCAATCAGAAGAACTGGGCGTTCAGGACCGGATATTTTTTGCTGCCCGCTATATCCAATGACAACAGATTCGACACGCATATTCCTGAACGCGGGCAGTACACAGCCGAGCTGGAACTGCGTTATTCCGTATTCGCGCAGCCTGGCAAGCTGCGGCTGTTTGGCTGGATGAACCACGGCAATATGGGCAGCTATACCGATGCGTTGGCGCTGCCGCTTAATAGCCCAGACTACCCTGACATCGCACTAACGCGCCGCGTGCGAACGAATTACGGATTCGTAGCCAGCCTTGAACAAGCAATCACGCAAGATCTTGGCGTGTTTTCGCGGGCGACCTGGAGTCCGGGCCGTACCGAGATCATCGGCTGGACCGATTGCAGCGAAAGCCTCTCTTTCGGAACGGTGCTCGCAGGTACGGCCTGGGGCCGACCCGACGACAAGATCGGCGTTGCCGGTGTCGTCGAGGGCTTGTCTTCCGAGGCCCGCGCGTACTTCGCCGCTGGCGGGCTTGGCATCCTGATCGGCGACGGCGCGCTCAACTATCGCCGCGAAAAGATCGTCGAAGCCTACTATGCTTATCGCCTCAACAAGTGGACGACATTGACGGCCGATTATCAATTCATCCAGAACCCCGCTTACAACGCTGACCGCGGGCCCGTTCATATCTTTTCGGGGCGAGTGCACGCGGAGTTTTGATTCTCATTTCGCTCGCGCCCATGCCGACGCCGGGGATATCGGTGGACACAAAAAGCCTAGGATCATACTTGCCCCAACGTGATTGCCTCGCCAGCGCTAAGGCGGTTAGACCTTGCCAGATGGAAGGAATCATAAGGCTAGTCGACTGGCCAAGACCTTATCGATGCGTCTGCCGTCAAGATCAGCAACCTCAAATCGCCATCCCTCATCTTCGATCCGATCGCCCACGCTAGGAATCTTGCCAAACTCCTGAAGCAGGAAGCCCGCAAATGTCTGATAAGGGCGCGATTTGGGAAGAGTGATCCCGAGCAAATGGGCAGCCTCAATTGCGGACATCCAACCAGAGATCAAATACGAGCCATCGTCGCGCTTTACGGCCGCAGGCTCGGCTGGTCCGTCTTTGGTATTGAAGGAGCCGACGATCGCCTCAAGGATGTCAGCGCTAGTCACGATGCCTTGGAAAACGCCATACTCATCGTGCACCAATCCAGCATGCACTGGCGCATTCCGTAAGATCGCAACGACATCTCGAGCATCGAGAGTTTCTGGTATTATTGGTGCTTCCCGCACCAAATCTCGGAACGTTAGAGTCTTGCCGGCCAAGTGAACATCAAGCAAATCCTTTGCATTCACGATGCCCAAGGCACCCTCGCGGTCACCATCAAAGACTACGAGGCGGGAGTGCTCACTGTCCAATAGATCCGCGAAAATTTGGGCATCACTATCTACCAAGTTGATAGAATCCACTTCGTGACGCGGGGTCATTACTGCCCCTACAGCCAGATCGCCAAGCCGCATGACCCCCGCAATCATTTCCTTTTCGCCAGGTTCTAATACTCCTGCATTCTCGGCTTCGGCGACCAGCGTTCGAATCTCATCCTCACTGACTCTATCGCCTGCTTGCTCTCGATGACCCAATAGCCACAGCAATATCTTCCCGGATCGATCAAGTAGCCACACAAGAGGATATGATACCTTGGCGAGCAACACCATTGCAGGGGCGACCTTCACTGCCACGGCCTCTGGGTCACGAAGCGCAATCTGCTTCGGGACAAGCTCGCCAATGATTAGTGATGCATAGGTGATAAAGGCCACCACTACGCCGACCCCCGCGGGTTCAGCTATGCTCGGTGACAGGCCGGCCTCGGTCAGCCAAGATGAAAGGCGCAATCCTAGAGTAGCGCCTGAAAAAGCGCCGGACAGCACACCAATCAGCGTAATGCCGATCTGAACCGTCGACAGGAATTTGCCGGGATCAGATGCGAGTGCCAGCGCCCGGCGAGCCCCTTTGACACGCTTCTCAACAAGCCCCGCTAGTCTAGATGGACGTGACGATACAATCGCCAATTCCGACATTGCGAGGAGGCCATTGAGAACAATCAGGATCGTGACGATCCCGAGGTCAAGAGAGAGCACGATTGGACCTTCATTGGGGCAGCAGCGTGGAGGTACCACACGATCGCCGCCGCTTATATGTAGTGTTCTGTCGCAGATGCGCAAATGGAACCAGTTTCCGCGAGTGCGCGACGCAATGATCGGGCTAGATGGCTTTCAAGCGTTCGCCATTTCTCGCTGCGGCAACCGTTCCTGGCGAATGCCGTCCTTGCATGGGAGGAGGCGCGCTCGTTCCGAGTGATCCGGGCCGAGCGGAATACCGCGTCGACAGTACTAAGGCAGGCCCCGCCGCCGAAGCCAGTATCTCTCAGGGGCGACCGCGACTCGCGGCAACTAGATCAGATGCGAACGTGGCAGTGGCGTTTACGGAGTACCACATGCGCAATGGCACGGCTCACCGATTTCTATTGAAGAGGGAAAGTGCCTTGAGCTAACTGCCGCGAGGAGGCTGCGGACCATCCGAAGAAAATTCATCAATTATTACCCCCATACAGAAAGACGGGCCACGATCTCTCGCGACCCGTCTCCTGAGGTTTGAATTCCCATTTTGCTTTCGCGAAATGGTCGAGAGCCGCAGTCGCTAGACTGTTGGCACCGGCTCTCAAATCTAAGCATGCCTCAGATTGCTGGCGGCTGCAATCAGAAAGCAGCAGCGGAAAGACATCGAGATTCCTGTTCGCGCGAAATGATGATCAGACTTGGAATTTGAAATTTCTACAATGAAGCAGACATAGTACAGCGCCCGGTGACGATTGAATCGAAACCGGACGCTGGAGAACAAGGGCCAAACGGCCCTTGCCCGTGATCGTGCCTGTTGTTTTGGCTAACCGTGCATGGCGGCCATTGCCGTCGCCTCATTGTGATGGCCGCCGTCAGTGCCGCCGTTGGGCAGCACGCCGTCGTCCTCCAGCTCGAAGTGCGCGCCGTTGAGCTCGCCGACCTTCTCGTAGGCGCCATACACCGTCTGGGTCACGTTGATGTCGCTCTGCTTCACCAGGTTGCCGTAGACGGTGATGGTGCCGAGCAGATCCTCGTCATGCGCGCCGGCGTTGCCCTGCTGGCTGATGACGGTGATCACGCTGTAGTCGTTCTTGCCGTCGCCATTGCTGTCCTTGTACTCGATCGACTTGACCTCGGCGGTGTGCGCCGAGATTTC
>Ga0081539_10002256_pt1 | contig 28025 bp, 30 predicted proteins | sample TabmetS4T2R2_FD_71023 | JGI IMG/M metagenome (GOLD analysis project Ga0081539, IMG submission 71023) | Tabebuia heterophylla rhizosphere microbial communities from the University of Puerto Rico - S4T2R2 | ecosystem: Host-associated > Plants > Roots > Rhizosphere ... | reverse complement strand
TTGCCGCGGTCGCGATCGCGCCCGGCGAGCACGACCGTCGCTCCTTGCTCGTGCGCGCGCTCAGCAGCGGCGAACCCGATGCCAGTGGCTCCGCCCGTGACCACCACCGTCTTACCGTCAAGAGTTCCCATTTTCGTCCAGCCTTTCTGATCGGGTTGAGCTAGTTGACACGGTCAGCGGGTTCGCCCGCCCGTGCGCGAGCGATGATTTCGTCGAGGCGTTGCTGTGCCTGGGTGTGGCTGACCACGTCGATGTACGGCTCGCCAGCTGTGGCTGCCCAGGGGACGAGGACGTCGAACTCGAGCTCGCGCAGCAGCGCGAGGCCTGTCCAGGTAGGCGTCACGGTCGCTTTCGCCCAGCACGGTCGCGCGCCCGTTCCCGTGCTCGATCCACAGAGTGTCACCGGTGAACAGAGACCGGTGCCGGCCGCTGTCCCAGAGGAACGTGGTCGGGCCGGGCGTGTGACCTGCGGTGGGGAACACCTCGGGTTCGTCGTCGAGCGTCTGGCGCTCGGAGAACGTCCCCGCGATCGGAAGCGACCGAGCGTGGTCGCGGTCGCCCTCGCCGACGAACGCGCCGGCATCTAGCCCTTGGGATCCGAACTTCGCTTCGTGGGCGTGGTTGAGGAGCTGGCGGGTGGCGCCACCGCGTGCCTGGATCTCGCCGGCCGCGGCCGCCAGGCCGGGTGCGTCGTAGACGATCAGGTTGCCGTGGGGACGCTCGAGCAAGAACGCGCGCACGTCGACCGTGGAATCGAACGGCAGTGGCGCGGGCGGCGTCGCCCACAGGCCCTCGATCGGCGTCTCGAGCGCGGTCTGTTCGGTCATTGTCCTTCCCTCTGTGGTGATGTCGGTGTGGTTGGCGAGCTCGCTGCTGTCGATCATTAGGCCGCGGGCGTGTGCGCGAAGTAGTGGCCGGCGTCGAGATCGGCGATCAGCCCCGGATGCACGGGCTCCCACCCCAGGCGCTGGCGGGTGAGCGCGCTCGAGGCGGGGAGGTCGGCGCCGACGAACATTGCCATCCATCCGAAGTGCTCCTCGGCGCTCTCGGGTGGGATGGAGACGACCGGGAGGTCGAGGTGGCGGCCGATCGTCTCGGCGATCTCGCGGGTCGAGATGCCCTCCTCGGCGACGGCGTGGAACACCGAGCCGGCGGTCCCGTGCTCGAGCGCGAGGCGGTAGAGGCGGGCGGCGTCGAGCCGGTGCACGGCGGGCCAGCGGTTCGGGCCGTCGCCGATGTAGGCCGAGACGCCCGTGTTGCGGGCGGTCTCGATGAGCATCGGGATGAAGGCGTGATCGCCTTCGCCGTGCACGGAGGATGCCGGCCGCACGATCGACACGTTGTGGCCGCGTGACGCCAGCTCCAGTGCGAGCAGGTCGCTGCTCGCCCGCGGGTGAGAGCGCTCTGTGACGCGCGGGCGGTCCACCTCTGTCGCCACATGGCCGGGACCGAGCAGCCCCGTGGCCGAGGTGACCACCAGCGGGCGCCCAGAGCTTTCGAGTGCCGTGGCGAGTGTCTCGATCGCCCGACGGTCGGCCTGCGCCCCGACCGCCGGCGGCAGCGCGAAGTCCTGAATGTAGGCGGTGTGGATCACGCCATCCGCACCCTCCGCGCCGCGGGTCAGAATCTCGAGGTCCTCGATCGAGCCGCGCAAGACCTCGGCGCCGGCCTCCCGGACCGCTGCTGCCGCGGCGTCGGAGCGCGCCAGACCCACGACCTTGTGTCCGGAATCGAGCAGTTCGCGCACGACCGCGGATCCGATGAACCCGTTCGCGCCGGTGATGAAAACACGCATGAGAGACCTCCGATGTCTGTTGATGTGAGGTGTTCAGAGCAGCAACAAGCTCGGCCCGTGAGAGTCGGTCACGGTGCTGCGACGGCTAGGTCGATCAGGTCAGGCAGGCGGGTGGGAGCCCATGACCAACTCGCCACGGCCGTCGATCAGCAGCAGCGTTCCTCCGCGCGAGCCGGTGACCGCGAACACCCGCACGCCCGGGCCAGCATCGGGGGAGGCGTCGGGGGATGGGAAGGCTCGTGTTTGGCGCTCGCGTGGCGACGGCTGGGCGGCGATCGACACCTGTTGCGGTCGATCCAGGTCGCCCCACGGCGCCACGAAGGCCACGGCCGCGTCCCATGTGATAACAGTCCATGTCGTCACCCTAACACATGACGACAGACACTGTTATCGGGGTAGCATCTCCGGCATGCCTCGCTGGGAACCAGATGCCGCTCGCCGCCTTTACCAAGCAGCGTTCGAGCTCTACACCGAACGCGGCTACGAGCAGACCACCGTCGCTGAGATCGCCGCCCGCGCCGGGCTCAAGGAGCGCTCGTTCTTCCGCCACTTCGCCGACAAGCGCGAGGTGTTCTTCCACAGCAGCGACGAGTTCCGCGCCGCCCTCCTCGCGCCCGTCACCGCCGCCCCCGCGTCGGCAACCCCACTCGAGGCCGTCACAGCCGGACTCGAGGCCGCCGGCGCGGCCTTCCCCCTGGAACTCGTCCGCCGCCGCCACGCGCTGATCCTCGCCAACCCCGAACTGCAGGAACGCGAGCTGCAAAAACTCGCCTCACTCGCCGCCTCGCTCGCAAAGACGCTACATCTACGCGGAGTGCCCAACACCGCCGCCGAGCTCGCCGCCTCAACCGGCATCACCATCCTCAGAACCGCCCTCGCGCGCTGGGTCAACGACCCCACCGAACAACCATGGACCGTCCACCTCCACCAAACGATCGACGAACTACGCACGCTCACCGCCGAGCGCACCGCCGCGGGTCAGAACTGAGACAGCACCCAAGAACAGCCATGGGCAGATACGTGATCGGCATGTTGCGGGCGGCTGAGTTCGCCGGCGAGCCGGTGGTGCGGGCTCAGGCGAGGGCCCCGCGCAGCGAGAGTGCGATGTCGATGATCATGTCCTCCTGGCCGCCCACCAGCCGGCGCCCGCCGCACTCCATCAGAATCTCTCGCGCGTCGACGCCGTAGAGCCTTGCCGCGTTCTCGGCGTGCCGGAGGAACGAGGAGTACACGCCGGCGTACCCCAGCGTCAAGGTCTCGCGGTCGACGCGGACCGGCCGGTCCTGCAGCGGGCGGAGGATGTCGTCGGCGGCGTCCTGGAGCTTGAACAGGTCGCAGGCGTGCTTGAAGTCCATCAGGTCGGCGACGGCGATGAGCGCCTCGATCGGGCAGTTGCCGGCGCCCGCGCCGTGAAAGGCGAAGCGCGATGTCCACTCATACCCTGCCCGAACCGACGTTCGCCCGCACCCGTCTCGGGTCCGGGCCCGGCCTGCTCCTGGCCCCCGGTGCCGGCAGCAGCCTGGCCAACACCTATGGCCCCATCATGGCGGGCCTCGCGGCCGGCCATACCGTCGTTGGGATCGACTACCCGGGCGGCGGCGACACACCCCGCGCTACCACACCACTGTCCGTCGACGACCTGGCCGATCAGCTGGTCGCCGCCGCCGATGCTGAAGGTCTCGACCGGTTCGCGCTGTCCGGGTACTCGCTGGGCGCCGCGGTCGCCGTCCGCGCCGCCGCCCGTCACCCCGAGCGGGTCACCGCCCTTGTCCTGACCGCGGGTTTCGCGTACCGCGACAACCGACTCGCCCTCACCTGCTCGGTCTGGAGCCGGATCGCCGCGTCCGGTGACCGCGACCTGCTCGGCGAGTTCCCGCTCACGCTGGCCCTCGGCACGCAGGCGTTGGAGTCGATGCCGGCCGAACGACTGCGGCAGAGCGTCGGCTTCGCCGCCGGCACCGCTGCCGACGGCACTCCCGAGCACGCGACCTCGCCGGCCGGGTCGACGTCCGGGACGACCTCGCCGGCATCACCGCGCCAACCTTGGTCATCTCGACCGCCGACGACTGGATGGTCTCCACCGCCCTGCAAACCCAGCTCGCCGAGGCCATCCCCGGCGCCCACCTCGCGCAGATCGCCACCGGGCACCTACCGATGCTGGAGCGAAGCGACGAATGGCTTCAGCTGATCACCGAGTTCCTCGGCAAGCACCACGCCTGAGCTCACCAGGCGGGCGTCGCGACGCGGTCAGCGTGCGTTCGCGTTGGTCGGACGGACGGGATTGTCGGCGGTCCAGGCGGCGAGCAACCGCAGGCCGTCGCTGGACGGGCTGTCGGCTGCGGCGGTCCAGACGATGATCTGCAGGTCCGGTTGGGCGGCCCAGGTGACCGCGTTCCAGTCGAGGATGAGGTCGCCGACGATCGGGTGGCGCAGGTGTTTGGTGCCGGTGCCGCGCGTGGCCACCTCGTGCTCCGCCCACCACTGCCGGAACAGAGGGTGATGGGCGGACAATTCCTCGACGAGGGCGGTCAGTCGCGGGTCGCCGGGGTTGGCGGCGTTGTGCCGGCGCATCTGGGCGATAGCCAGGCGGGTGACGCCTTCCCAGTCCGCGTAGAGGTCCCGCATGGCCGGGTCGGTGAACAGCATCCGGATGTAGTACCGCTCGCCCGGGAGCTGTGCGAAGTCGGTGATCAGGGCGGCGCCCAAGGCGTTCCACGCGACGACCTCGGTGCGCGGGCCGATGACGAACGCGGGCGTGTGCGCCATGTCGTCGAGCATCCGCTGCAACTGGGCATCGGCCTGGCAGCCGGCCGGACCGCGGTAAGGCGGCGGGCCGTGCCGACCGGCCAGTTCGTGGAGGTAGGCGCGCTGGTCCTGGTCCAGGCGCAGCACCTGGGACAGCGAGTTCAGCACGGAAGGGGACGCCTGGATGCGGCCCTGTTCCAGGCGGGTGTAGTAGTCGGTGCTGATGGCGGCGAGCTGGGCAACCTCCTCCCGGCGCAGGCCGGCCACCCGCCGGGCGTGGCTCCCGGCGGGCAGGCCGAAATCGGCGGGGCTCAGCTCGCCACGGCGGGCCTTGAGGAACTCGCCGAGGTCGTTGCGGTGAGGTGCGCGCGTCATGACTACCAGCCTCGTACCCAGAGGTGGTCTCACAGACACGCTACATCGGCCTGACCGTGCTGGGGGCGGGCTCAGCCGCCCAGGGCTTTGACGATCTCTTGGGCCAGCGGGACTGCCGAGGCCGGGTTCTGGCCGGTGTAGAGGCAGCGGTCCACCTCGATGTGCGGCTGGTAGGGCTCGCCCGCGCGGTAGTCGACGCCCAGCTCGATGAGCCGGTCCTGCAGCAGCCACTTGGCCCGGTCGGCCAGGCCGTTCTGGATCTCCTCGGCGTTACTGAGGCCGGTGAGGCGGTAGCCGGCGAACGGGGACTTGCCGTCGGCGTCGGCGGTGGCCAGCAGCGCGGCAGGGCCGTGGCAGACCAGGGCGAGGAGTTTGCCGGAGACGAGCCGGTCGGTGAGCAGTTTGCCGGACTCGGCGTTGTCGGGTAGGTCTTCCATAGGTCCCCATCCGCCGGGGTAGAAGACGGCGTCGTACTCCTCGACACGGGCGTCCTCGATGCGCATCGGGCGGGCCAGTTCGGTCGCCTCGCGCAGCGCGGTCCGCATCCGCTCGGCGCCTTCCGGGCCGCCGTTGAACTCGGCGCTGAGGCTGAGCGCGTCGGCGGTGGGCGGCACACCACCCGGGGTGGCCGCGGCGATCTCGTAGCCGGCCTCCTTGAAGATCTGGTACGGGCCGATGGCCTCCTCGGCCCAGAAACCGGCCGGATGTTTGGTGCCGTCGGCCAACGTCCAGTGGTCGGCGCCGGTGATCACGAAGAGGACCTTCGTCACGGGATCTCCCTAGAGGTGTGATGCGTCGAGGGTGAGATGCGGGAACAGGCGTTGCGCGTTGGTGGTGCTCAACGACCGCCAGCTGCCACCCGCCAGTGGAGCCTCGGCGTCGATGGCGGCGATGTGCGCGTCGGCGACCGGTGGCGGGGTCCAGCAGTAGTCGCTGCCGAACAACAACCGGTCTGGATCGACGAGGCCGAGCAGGGCGGGGATGTGCCGCGGGAAGGCGGTGCCGGCCATGTCGTAGTACAGCCGGCGCAGCTGCGCCACGACGTCGATCGGTGCGAGCGGGAACAGCGTGGCGAACTCGTTGATGCGGTCGGCGAGTACGGGCAATGCGCCGCCGCCGTGCGGGACGATGATCCGCAGGTCGGGGTGGCGGTCCAGCACGCCCGCCAGCAGCAGGTCGGCCACCGTCCGGGTCGTGTCGAACAGGTACTCGATCATGGCTCGGGGGCGGCCCAGCGCGGTCCGCTCCCAGCCCGGCGGCGAGGTGGGGTGCAGGAAGACGACGGCGCGCCGGCGGTTCAGTTCGGCGAAGACGGGTTCGAGGCGCGCCTGGCCCAGGTACACGCCGCCGGTGTTGGTCATCATGGTCACCCCGTCCGCGCCGAGGTGGTCGAAGGCGTACCCGATCTCGTCGAGCGCGCCGTCGATGTCCGGCAACGGCAGGGACGCGAAGGACCCGAATCGGCCCGGATGGTCTCGGCCCAGCGCGGCCGCGTACTCGTTGACCTCCCGGGCGAGGCGGCGGGCGGCGGCGTCATCGCCGAAGTGCACCCCCGGCGACGAAACAGACAGCAGGGCCGTCGCGATGCCGTGCCGGTCCATCAACTCCAGGTGCGCTTTCGGGGACCAGACCGGCCAGGTCGCCATACCGTCGGGCCGGTCGTGCCCGGCCGCGACCGCATGCCCGACATAGGAATCCGTGACGAAATGTGCGTGGACGTCAACGAAACCTGTTGTCACGACAGCCCTTCCGGATGATGCGCCCCGCGACGCCGCGATTCGCCCAGTGTTTCCACGTCCCGGCGCTCATGAAAGGGAGAGTTTCATCCGGCGGAGCGATCCATCCAGGGACAAAACTGTCCCTCCCGCCGCGGCTGCGTCCGGCGGCATGCTGCGGGGACGTGATCCGCACCGGTTCTAGGAGCCTTGACATGTCCGAGTCTGCCAACGTCGCTGTCGTCCGCCGCATGTACGACTCCAAGGGCGACCCGGCGGTCGTCAAGGAGATCATGGACCCGGACATCGTCTGGGACATCACACCGGGCTTTCCCGGCGGCGGCGTCTACCACGGTCTGGACAGCGTCATGAACGACTTCTTCGGCCCGCTGTTCGAGCGCTTCGCTGCCTTCTACCCGGTGGGCGAGGAGTTCTACGCCGACGGCGACCACGTCATCGCGCTCGGGCACTACGAGGGGACGACCAAGACCGGCACCGATGTGCAGGTGCGGTTCATTCACCTGTGGACGGTCCGCGACGGCAAGCTGGCCCAGCTGCGGCAGGCCGCCGACAGCCTCGTGGTCGACCGCGCACTCAACGACTGACCCTGGTGGCCGTCCAGGAAAAGCGCGTCACCTGGGTCGAGTTGTTCTTCGACCTGGTGTTCGTCGTCGCGATCACGCAGGTGTCCGGTCTGCTGCATGACGACCACTCCTGGTCGGGAGTGGCACGGGCGCTGGTGGTGTTCATCCCGATCTACTGGGCGTGGGTGGGCATGACCATGCACGCCAACCTGCACGACGTCGACCGGACCAGGGCCCGCCTCGGGGTGTTCGCGGTCGGGTTGTGCGGCCTGTTCATGGCCCTGGCGTTACCGCAGGCGTACGAGTCACGCGGTGTGTTGTTCGGGGCCAGCTACTGGGCGGCTCGTCTGGTGCTCGACGCGTTGATGCGCAGCAGTTACCGCGGTGTCGGCTTCAACCCGTTCACCGCGGGCGCGTTCGTCACCGGCCCGCTGCTCGTCCTTGGCGGCCTGGCCGACGGTGATGTGCGGGTGGCGCTGTGGGCGCTCGCGGCGGGTGTGGACCTGCTCGTGCCGTTCCTGGCGCGGCGGGGCATGGCCAGCATCGCGTACGAGCCGTCGCACCTGCCGGAACGATTCGGGCTGTTCCTGATCATCGCGCTCGGCGAGTCGGTCGCCGAGACTGGTGTGGTGGCCTGGCGGCAGCCCGCGACCCCGGCCCGGCTCGCCGCCGTCGCCGTGGCCTTCACGCTGGCCTGCGCCCTGTGGTGGGTGTACTTCGCGTTCGCCGCCGACGCCATCCGCCACGCGCTGCGCACCGCCAAGGTCGCCATCGAGGTGATCCGGCCGGTCCTGCCCTACGGGCACCTCGGGTTCGTCGGCGGCGTCATCGCGATCGCCGCAGCCACCGGAGAAGCGATCCTGCACCCGCTCGATCACCTACATACCGACGTCGCGACCCTGCTGTTCGGCGGCGCGGCGCTCTACCTGGCCACGTTCGGCTACACGCGGTGGCGGATGTTCCACACCGTATCCACCACCCGACTCAGCGCCGCCGCCCTGAGCCTGGCCCTCCTGCCACTGGCCCGCCACGTCCCGGCACTGGCCGCGATGGCGGCCCTCACCGCGGCACTCGTCGCCCTCAACGCCTGGGAGGCCCGGACCGTACCGCGCCTGCCCTACGCGACCACGGAAAGGCCCACCACATGAGCACCAAGATCGTCCAGACCAGGTTCGGCGGTCCCGAAGTCCTCGAACTCGTCGACCAGGCACCGCCGACCCCGGCCGCCGACGAAGTCCTCGTCCGCGTCGCGTACGCCGCAGTCAACCCGATCGACGTGATGACCCGCACCGGCGGTGGCGTGGCCGGCCTGCTCACTCTGCCGTTCACTCCGGGCTGGGATCTCGCCGGCACGGTCGAAGCGGTCGGCCGCCAGGTGACCACCCTCGCCGTCGGCGACCGTGTGTTCGGCATGGCCCGCTTCCCCCGCGAGGGCGCCGCCTACGCCCAACACGCGACCGTCCCCGCCGCTCACCTCGCACCTACCCCGGACACCCTCACCGACGCCGCCGCGGCGGCCCTGCCCCTCGCCGGGATGACCGCCTGGCAGGCGTTCGCCGACACCACCCACATCACGAAAGGCCAACACGTCCTCATCACCGGCGCCGGCGGCGGCGTCGGACACCTCGCCGTACAGGTCGCCCACCACCTCGGCGCCACCGTCACCGCGGTCGCCGGTGCGGCCAAGCACGACTGGCTGCGCGGACTCGGCGCCAACCGCACCGTCGACTACACCGACCCGGCCGCCCTCGCCAGCCAGCCAGTCGACATCGCCCTCGACCTCGCCGGCGGTGACACCGACCACCGGGCGCTGGCCGCGGTCCGGCCCGGCGGCGTCCTGATCGCCCTCAAAGGAGCAGACGACGACGCGCGCGCTGCCGCCCAAGCCGCCGGCGTCCGGGTCGCCACCACCACCGTGCACACCGAGCGCGCCTGGCTCGACCAGATCACCCACCTCGCCGCCACCAAAGCCCTCGTACCCGAAGTGACCCACATCTTCGACCTCGCCGACGCCACCCAGGCCCACCGCCTCCTCGAAGCCGGCCACGTCCAAGGCAAGGTCGTACTGCGGGCCTGACCTCTCGATGGCCCGACGAGCCACGACAAGTCGGCTGTCGAGGGATGCTGTCCGTATCCAGGTCATCCGCGGGAAGGTGGGGTTGCGGTGGAGTACACACGGCTGGGCCGTACCGGGTTGAAGGTGAGCCGGATCGGGCTGGGCTGCATGAGCTACGGCAACCCGGCCACGGGCTTGCACCAGTGGACGCTGGACGAGGACGCCGCCACCGCGTTCTTCCGGCAGGCCGTGGAACTGGGCGTCACCTTCTGGGACACCGCGAACGTGTACCAGGGCGGCACCTCGGAAGAGTTCGTCGGCCGGGCGATCGGCAGGTTCTCCCGCCGGGAGGACATCGTGCTGGCCACCAAGGTCAGCGGGAAGATGCACGACGGCCCCGGCGGCAGCGGCCTGTCCCGCAAGGCCATCCTCGAACAGGTCGACGCCTCGCTGCGGCGGCTGGCCACCGACTACATCGACGTCTACTACATCCACCGCTTCGACCCGCAGACGCCGGTCGAGGAGACCATGGCCACCCTGCACGGGCTGGTGCAAGCGGGCAAGGTGCGCTACCTCGGCGCGTCGTCGATGTGGGCCTGGCAGTTCGCCAAGATGCAACACGCCGCCGTCCTCCACGGGTGGACCACGTTCGCGGCCATGCAGGACCAGTACAACGTGCTCAAACGGGAAGAAGAGCGCGACATGATTCCGATGTGCCTGGACCAGGGCGTCGGCCTTACCCCGTACTCCCCGCTTGCGAAGGGCCGCGCGGCCCGGCCGTGGCGCGAACAGACCGCACGCTCCACATCGGACAATGTCGCGAGGACATTCGACCGTGACGTCGACAAGCCGGTCATCGACGCCGTTCACCGGATCGCCCAGGCTCGCGATGTTCCGATGGCACAGGTGGCCCTGGCCTGGGTGCTGTCCAAGCCGGTCGTGTCCTGCCCGATTGTCGGCGCCACGAAGCCGCACCACCTGGCCGACGCAGTCGCATCCCTCGATCTTTCACTCACCGAGGTCGAAATCGCCGAGCTGGAGCGGCACTACACACCCCAGGACAACTACTGGTGGTGAGGCGACGACGTCCTCACACGGTGGAGCGGCTCGAGTCGCGCATTGAGGAGCTCCCCAAACGCATCGCTGATCATACCCATCAGTGTGACACCGCCGGCGACCGGCAAAGAGGGAGAGATTCCTCCCTGGAACGTTGCCGCTGACAATGAAACCGTTCTTGGGACGGGCCAGACGACTCTGGCGTGGCCCTGAGCCAAACCGGTCCAGTCGGGTCAGCAGGGAGATCACCACGTGTCCGCCTCTGCCGCCGACCTCGGGCCACGTCGGCCAGCCGGTGACACCCGACCGGCCCGGGCCGCGCTCGGCGCGGCCGTGCTCGGCTTCTTCGTCATCACACTCGACGCGTCGGTGGTCAACGTCGTGCTTCCGGACATCCGCGAGGATCTCGGCGGCGGAATGTCCGGGTTGCAGTGGGTGATCGACGGCTACATCCTCATGTTCGCCGGGCTGCTGCTGTCCGCCGGGTCGCTGAGCGATCGGGTCGGCGCCCGCCGGGCCTTCGGGACCGGGATGGTGCTGTTCATCGCCTCGTCGGCCGCTTGCGGACTGGCAACCAACCTGCCGGTGTTGGTCGCGGCCCGGCTGGTGCAGGGAGTGGCCGCCGCCCTGATGACGCCTTCTGCCCTGGCGCTGATCCGCGAGGCGTATCCGGACTCGGCGCAACGGGCGCGGGCGATCGCGCTGTGGACCATCGGCGGCTCCGTCGCCGCGGCGGCCGGACCAGTGGCCGGTGGGGCACTGAACCTGCTGAGCTGGCGCGCTATATTCGCCATCAACCTTCCCATCGGTGCCGCCGCCCTGGTGCTGCTGACCGAAGCGGGCAAGTCACCCCGCCACGTTGCGCCGTTTGACTGGGTTGGGCAGGTGGCGGCGGTGCTGGCCATGGGAGGTCTCCTCTACGGCGTGACCGAGGCCGGAACCGGCGGGTTCGCCACGCCCCTGGTGATCGGCGCGTTGGCGCTGGCCCTGCTCGCCGGCGGAGTGTTCGTGCTCGCCCAGGTCTACGGCCGCCACCCCATGGTGCCGCTTGATGTGGTGCGGTCCCGAACCGTGATGGTTTCGGCCCGGACCGGGTTCGCCTTCCTCGGCGGCTTCACCGGCATGGTGTTCGTGTTCAGCCTCTACCTCCAACAGCAGCGCGGGCTGTCCGCGTTCGCTACCGGATTGACCTTCCTGCCCATGACGTTCCTGTCGGCCTTCGTCGGCATGCCATCGGCCCGGCTCGCCGAGCGGTTTGGTCCCAGAGTGCCCATCGTCGGTGGCATGCTCCTGATGGGTCTTGGGTTGGCGGTCCTGGCTGCCCTCCCCGGCTCAGCCCCGGTGTGGCTCCTGGCCGCGGCCATGATCCCGGTCGGCATCGCCGGCCCACTGGCCATGCCCTCGACCACCGCACAACTGCTCGACAGCGTCTCGACGCACCACTCCGGGGTGGCCAGCGGCGTCTTCAACGCCTGTCGTCAGATCGGCGCAGCGTTGGCGGTGGCCGTGTTCGGTGTTCTGCTCGCCGACCACACACGCGTGCTGGCCGGTTTGCGGACGAGCATGACGATCGCGGCAGTCGTCGCGTTGACCGCCGCGGCCGTCAACTCCGCTGCACACAGGCTGAAGCAGGCAGTCACCTGACGGCCGCCTCGTCGGGCGCGGTGATCCGGGCCTGTCCGCCGCGATCGGCGGTCACATCGACACCACGGCCACTGCCATGAGATCAACCGGGAGGAGGAAACCCTGTCGTTCACCGACATCGAACTCGATCACCTGTCCACGCAACGGTTGGGGCCTGGCCACCACATCGCCGGACGGCACACTACAGGTTGGCCCGGCGGGGTTCCGCTGCAACAGCACGCCTGCTCGATCCGGACGTGCTGCGGTGGCGGTTCAACGTATCCGTTGACGCCAGCTTCCTGGCGGAGCTGGGTGAGGTGCGGTTGATGGTCGAGCCGATGGTGGCGTCACTGGCGCCCTCCCGACGGACCGACCGTGATCTGGCCGACCTGGAAGACGCCCTGGCCGCGCTGCGCGCGTCCGTCGGTCCGGACGCCACTGCGCAGGTGGACGCGGATCTGGCGTTCCACACCGCGCTCCTGCAAGCTGCGCACAACGAGCTGCTGACCGGAATGGCGACGGCGATTGAGATTGGTATGCGGCTGCGCGATCACTACACGCACGGCAGCCTGGACAGCAACGCGGTGGACCTGCACGCCCGCGTCCTGCTCGCGGTGCGCAACCGCCGCCCCCGCGCGGCCCAGACAGCGATGCGTGAGTTGATCGAGCAGTCCATCGTCGATACCGAGTCCTCCGCCGCCGCGACAGATGCGGATAGCACGGCTGGCGCGTGATTCGTGCCGCCGGAAACCACCACGTGGAGTTGCTACCGTTTCCAGGGCGTCGACGGCCTCATCGCTGACAGGTCGGTACGTGCCGCCAGTCCTTGGGGATGTCCTGAATGGCGCCGTTGGGTCCAGTAGTCGCTGGCCGAGGCCGGCACACCCAGACCAGGCCCGAGCGGGCCCCGGTCCGAGGTCGCCGGCGCGTCCGCGGCGCCGCTGGCCCGGTCAAACACTTGCGCCGCGGACACGCCGGCTTGGCAGGCCGGCGAGAACCCGTCGAAGGCGCCGCCGACCTGCGACACGAGATGGTCAGGTCACACTGCAGGCGTCACCGTTGACGGTGAAACTGGTTGGGATGCTGTTGGTGCTTCCGGTCATCGAGCCGATGAACCCGAAATTGACGGTGCCGCCAGGAGCGATGTTGGCGTTGTAGGTGGCATTCGTCGCGGTTACCGCGCTTCCACTTTGCGAGAAGGTGGCGTTCCACCCCTGGCTGACCTGCTGTCCGTTGGCGAACGTCCAGCGCAGTGACCACCCGTTGACCGGGCTGCCGCCGGTGTTGCGGATCGTCACATCGGCCTGGAAGCCGCCCTGCCATTGCCCGCTCAGCACGTAGGCGACCGAGCACGAGGCCGAGCCCGTCGGCGGCGTGGTAGTAACCGGTGGCGTCGTGGGCGGCGGTGTGGTCGGTGGAGGCGTCGTGGGCGGCGGTGTGGAGGTTCGGACGAGTGCGAGACCGTCGACGGTGAGGACTCCGTTGCTGGTTCGGACGGCGACGGTGGCGGTGCCGGCGGACAACTGGATGCCGGAGAGCTCGCGCCGGGTCCAGCCGCTTGACGATGGGATGTTGAGAGTGCGTGTGTTGCCGCTGGCGTCGGTGACCGACACCTGGGCGCCGCTGATCGAACCGGAGGTCTTGGCGTGTGTGGAGAGGGTGTAGGTGCCGGCCGGGACGGTGATCTGTTGCCGCACGCCGGCTGATCCGGAGCCGAGCTGCAATGCGAAGCGGCTGCCGTTGGCGCCGGGGCTGACGTTGGTGACGCTGCCACGCGCTGGAGTTGGTGTTGGTCCAGGACTGTACGACCAGGCCACCGGTCCCGTACGGGCCCCACATGCGCCGGCCGCCGACCGCGACGTAGCCCTGAGCGACGTTCTCCGCCATCGAGCAGCCGATGAAGCCCATCGTGTTCGGCCCACCGGTGGGCGGCGTCCTCGTGGGCGGCACAGACGTTGGCGGCACCGACGTAGGTGGTGCGGTCGTCGGCCCGGTGCTGCCGGTGCAGACAGTGCCGTTGAGCGAGAAGCTCGACGGTGCCGGGCGGTAATCGTACGGCGGCCAACCACCCAGATGCCGGCCTTGATCCCGAGCCTGGCACGCATCGCCGGGTGGCCGGAATCTTGAGCGCAGGACCTATCGCTGCGATCCCGACCGGCGGCCACCGTCACGCCAGTGTCAGTCACAACGGCCGACCATCTACGGTCCGACGACAATGTGGACGTCCACGACAGACGGCCATCTTACGGTCCGATGGCGATGTGGACGTCAGGCTGCTGCTCGTGTGGGGTTACGGTATCGATCCGGCCACCGACACGAACCCACACGCATCAGTGTGTTCGTGGGCCAGGTACCTCGGGTTCCCTCGGCGGTTGTCGCGTGCCCGTGGCGGAGTGGGTGACTGCGGGTTATCGGGTGTCGATGGCATCGAACGCCCGAACAGCGGATGCCGGGCCGCTTCGGCGCGGCCAGGGTCCCCTCAGCCCCGCGGCCCCGCCCCCCGTTTACCCCCCGAAAACCCCTGCGTACTGGCGACAATCAGTGACAAGAGGCGATCAACGCGGAATCCTGTTTGTGCAGCTCAGTGCCATGATTCGACAATCAATGACAAGTCCGGAGTGGCTGCGGTTGGTAACAAGGGGTCGTCGGTTCAAAACCGGCCGGCCCCCAACAGGTCGCTCGGCCGCCGAGGCGCCCTAGGCTGTTGGGGTGAGCGCCCCGGAGCCGCTGCTGCTTGTCGTCGACGGCAACAGCATGCTGCACCGCGCCTACCACGCCGCGGCCACGGGGGAGTTGCGCGACGGTGAGGGTCGCGCGGTGTGGGCGCTCAAGGGTCTTGTCGCGCAGGTCGCCTACGCGGCGGCGCGGCTGCGCCCGGACGCGGTGCTGGTCGGCTTCGACTGTGCGGTGTCGTCGACGCGGGCGGACGACTACGCCGGGTACAAGGCGCACCGGGCGGCCAAGCCGGCGGAGCTGCGTGAGCAGCTGGACGCCGCGCCGGATCTGTTGGGTGCGGCGGGGCTGCCGGTGTTCGTCCCGGCGGGCTACGAGGCCGACGACGTCCTCGCCAGCTCCGCGGCGAAGGCTCGGGACGCCGGCTGGCGCACGGTGCTGGTCACCAGCGATCGCGACGCGTTCGCGCTGCTCGACGCGAGCACCTCGGTGTTGCGGATCCGCAACGGTGGCCGCGACGCCGCGGTGCTGGTGACGGCCGCCAACCTGCCGGACGTGTGCGGGGTCGAGGCGTGGCAGTACCGCGACTTCGCCGCGCTGCGCGGCGATCCGTCCGACAACCTTCCCGGGGTGCCCGGCTTCGGGTCGGCGACCGCCGGCGACCTGCTGGCCGCGTTCGGGACGGTCGACGCGGCGTGGGCCGCGCTGGATGGCGGGAGGGCGGCCGAGGTGAGCGCGGCCGTGGGCGTGCGGGCGACCGAGCGGTTGGCCGACCCGGCGGCGCGCGAGCTGGTGGAGCGTAACCGCCGGTTGATGCGGATGCGCACCGACCTTCCGGTACCCGATCTGGAAGGGATCCGGCTCCCGCTCGAGTTTTCCGGGATGCGACGCGCGCTCGCCGGCCGGGGCATCCTGCTCGGCCCGTCGTTGTGGGCGCTGACCGGTGGTGTCCCCCCGGACGAGGTCGAGGAGGCGCCGGCATGGGTACGCGTGGCGGTCCGTCCCCGGCGTTCGCGCCGGACCGGCCCGATGCCCGGTCAGCTCACCCTCTTCTAGCCGCGCGCCGCGCCACCGCGATCGCCGGCAGCCTGACCTGGTGTCCCACGGGCAGCAGGTAGAGCAGCAGCGCCCCGCTCATCGCGAAGCCGAACGTGACGAGTTCCAGCACGACCGCGATGGCGATATGGAACGCGAGCCCGGCGACCAGTAGCACGGGCCGCAGCCCGGGAGGCAGCAGCCGGGCCAGGGCCAAGGCGAACTCCAGCACCAGCACCGACCAGGTGAACAGCGTCACGCCCGCCGCGGAGCTCGTGACCGCCTCGGCCAGCGGGCGCAGGAAGCGGGCGGCTGGTATCCGGGCGTGCGCAGCCAGTAGAACAACGCGGTGCCGTCGGCCCACTCGGTCACGCCGAGCTTCGCGATGCTGGCGTGCAGGTACACGAAGGCGACCTGGACCCAGACGAGGATCAGGGCGGCGTGCGCGTGCACGCGGCCGGTGCCGATCCCGGTGCCGGCCGGCGGTGGTTGCCAGTGCCAGCGCCGGGGGTCGGTGAGCACCAGCGGGAGCAGCAGCAGGGTGAGGGCCGCGGTGATGTGGTCGCCACCGTCCAATGCGGACATGTTGGCGATCAAACTCCAGGAGATGTACCAGTGGGGGAGTGCGGTCCAACGGGGCCGCCAGCCGCTGGCCACCACGACAAGCACGGCGATCGCGATCCACCGGGCGACCTGACCGTGCCCGGCCGGCACGGCGCACCAGATGCCGGCGGCGGCCGGTCCCGCGCAGTGGTCGGTGCCGTCCACGGCCAGCAGGGGCGCTGCTGCTACAGCAGGAGGCCGGTGACCGCTACTGGCAGGCACACACGTGGGACAGTCTCGGGTACGCGCACCACAAGCTGGACCGGTATCCCGAGGCCGTCGAGTGTGACCGGCAGGCCCTGTCGCTCTGGCGCGAGGCGGGCGAACGCTACTTCGAGTCGGCCACCCTCACGCACCTCGGCGACACGCATCTCGCCGAGGGCGAAAGGTCGGCCGCGCGTGGGGCGTGGCGGGAGGCGCTGGACATCGTCGTCGAGTTGGGGCAGGACGCCGGCCGCATCCTGGAGAAGCTCAAAGCGTTTGGCTCGCGGTGAGGCCGTCGGTGCCGAGCACGTTCAGGAGTGCCAGCGCTTCGGCGTCGCGGGACCCTGGCGGTGCGGTGTAGAGCACGAGGTGCTGGTCGCGGTCGGTGAGGGTGAGGGAGTCGCAGTCGACGGTGATCGGTCCGACGGCCGGGTGCCGGAACGTTTTCGTGAGCATGGGCGCTCCCCGCACGTCGTGCCGCTCCCAGAGCCGGGAAAACTCGGGGCTGCCGTCGCGGAGCTCCTCGATGAGGTCGGTCACGATGGGGTCCGACGGGTACCGGGCGAGGGTGGTCCGCAGCCGCGCGACGACGTGGTGGCGAAACTCGGCGCCGTCGGAGACGCCGTACAACGGTGTCCGCGGTGGACGCGGGCCGAGAAACGCGCGGCGGGCGAGGTTGCGGTCCGCCGGGGCGAGCCGGCCGAAGTCTTCCATGAGCGCCGCCGTGAGGTCGTTCCACGCGAGCACTTCGAACGCCGCGGACGTGACGAAGCCGGCGGTCAACGGGAGGCGTTCCAGCAGCGTGAGGATGCTCGGGCGCACGTCGCGCCGGTGCAGGCCGGTCCGGATCGGCGCGGTGCCCGCCAGGACGTGGAGGTGGTCGGACTCCGCGTCGGTCAGCCGCAGCGCGCCGGCGATGCCGGCGAGCACCTCGCCGGACGGGCGTGGCGCCCTGCCCTGTTCGAGCCGGACGTAGTACTCGGTCGAGATGTGCGCGAGGACGGCGATCTCTTCCCGCCGAAGGCCGGGTGTCCGGCGCCGCGGACCCGAAGGCAGGCCGACGTCCTGCGGCTTGAGTCGCTCACGCCGACCGCGCAGAAACCTCCCCAGCTCTTGCTTGTCCATACGCCAAGTTTGCGCGGCTCCACGACGGCGGATCCTGGTACCGTCTGTGCCTGCCTCCGGATCCCGGCCACGGCGACGCTTACGGCATGGGTCTACTCACCGGCAAGGTCGTATTCATCACCGGCGCCAGCCGCGGCATCGGCGCGGCCGCGGCACGGCTCTTCGCCCGCGAAGGCGCCGCCGTCGTGGTCGCCGCCCGGGGCACCGAGGCCCTGGACCGCGTCGTCGCGGAGGTCCGCGCGGGCGGCGGCGCCGCCGACGCGGTCGCCCTGGACCTCGCCGACCGCGCGAGTATCCGCGCCGCCGTCGACCGGGTCGAGCAGCTGCACGGCCGGCTGGACGGCGCCTTCAACAACGGCGCGGCCATCCAGCACCAGCCCGGCCCACTCGACACCACCAGCGACGACGACATCGACGAGCAGTTCGCGGTGAACTTCCGCGCCCACTGGACCGCCATGACCGCCGAGGCCGCGCTCATGCGCCGCACCGGCGGCGGCGCGATCGTCAACACCTCCAGCATCGGCAGCCGCCGCGCCAACCCGGCCCTGCCCGCGTACGGCGCCATGAAGCGGGCACTCAACAGCATCACCGAGACCGCCGCCGTGACCTGGGCCCCACACGGGATCCGGGTGAACGGCATCACGCCCGGCGGCACCACCACCGAGATGATCGACGCGTGGGAGGCCGCGACCCCCGGCATCGTCAAGCAGATCAACGCCTCGATCCCACTCGGCCGGATGGCCCGGCCCGACGAGATCGCCGAAGCGGCCGCCTGGCTGCTCAGCGACCGCGCCTCGATGGTCACCGGCGCGATCCTCCCCGTCGACGGCGGCGCCGGCGCCTAAGACCTGTCGGTGCGCGAGGTCGATGTGCGGGCGCACAAGTACAGAATGGCCGCCAGGCTGGGCGTTTGCCCTGCTCGGCGGCCCTTCGGTCGCACGCCCGGCGGCATCGCGACACCAACACTCCGCGCGCCGATCGAGGGAGGTTTGCGGCACCGGGATGGCCTCGTCACTGACCTGCGGATCGGGGCTGGTTGGTAGGCTCCGATCCATGACCCAGCCCGTGCTCGCCTACCGATGGAGCCAGAGCGAGTTCGTGCGCGCCTCGGAAGCGGGAGCCTTCGACCACCGGGTGGAGCTCATCGAAGGAGAGATCTGGCCAGTGGTGATCGGTTCGTGGCACGGTGATACGGTCGGCCAGCTTCTGGCACTGCTGCCGCGGTCCGAGGTGCGGGTGACGACCGCGACTCTGCCGACGGGGGAGTCGCTTCCCGACCCAGACTGCTGGGTGCGTCGAGGCGACGCCAATCCGATCGGGACGGTCGGGTCAAGGCTATCGGTCTGGGACGCTTCCGATGTGTTGCTCGTGGTCGAGGTCGCCGACGAGACGACGATCCAGGACCTCGATGTCAAGGCCAGGCTCTACGGCCAAGCCGGTTACCCGGTGTACTGGGTGGTTACCCAGGAGGCGATCTACGAGCACACCGGACCCATCTCGACGGGATACCGGACGCGGGTCGAGTACCTCCACGGAGAGCGCATCCCTGTCGCGTACGCTGCCACGGATCTCGCCATCGATGACCTGATCGCCCCACCCTCCACATGAGCGCGGACGCCACGTAGCCCCCGCACGCCGACACGTCCGCCCAGCCGAGAGCGGTGCCGAAAAGGAGCGGATCTGGCGGATCTCCGAGGACCTCACCGCGCTATCCGCGGCCGATCCGGGCGCTACAGGACGGTCAGGGCTTCGCGGACGGTGATCCGGGAGGCGCGGGTGGCGGCGGCTTCGGTGGCGAGGATGGCGCCGAGCACGGCCAGCGCGGTCCAGAGGCCGGCCGCGAGCGGTGATATGCGGTAGGGCAAGGGTGCGTTGCCGAAGAGGTTGCCGAGCCCGTCGCCGAGCACGGCGGTCAGCAGCAGCGTCGGGACGACCGCGACGACGCAGCTGGTGAGGGCGAGCAGGACGCCTTCGGCCGTGACGATGCGGCGTACGGCCTTGGGCGGCGCGCCGACGGCGTGCATGATGCCGAACTCGCGGGTGCGGTCGAGGACGTTGGCGCTCATAGTGGAGGCCAGGCCGATGCCGCCGACGATGCCGAGGGGCAGGGCGATGCCGAGCAGCACCAGAAGCACGGGGCCCATGTGGCCGGCGGAGGCGGCGTCGGCGCGGCTGACCGACGACGCGTTCTCCACGTCGACGCCGGCGCCGGTGAGCGCACTGTCCACTGTGGTGGCGACGGCGTCGCGGGTCGGCTCGTCGTGCCGGGCGGTGACGAGGCGGAGCCGGTTCACGTCGGCTGGCTTGCCGGTCGCGGCGGCGAGACCCTCCGGCGTGGTGTAGACGCCGCCGCCGGTGGTGTCGCCTTCTTCGACGATGCCGGCGATCCGCCATGTGGTGGGGGTGCCGTCGATGAAGAGCCGGACGGTGTCGCCGGGCCCGAGGTCGGGCACGGAGCGGTTGCGGACGATCTGGTTGAGCACGACGGCGCCGGTCTCGCCAGGGTTGAGCCAGCGGCCCTCCAGGAGCGTGGGTGGCGGGCGTGACGTGTCGGCCGGGACGGTGTTGACGGCGATGCTGCCGTGTCCCTGGTCGGGGTAGGTGCGGGTGAAGGGGAGCTGCCCGGGCCCGGCGACGCCGACGGGCAGCCGGGTCCAGGCCTCGACACGGTCCACATCGGACACCGAGCGTGCCACGCCGGTGACGGCCGAGAGCGGGGCGGCGTCGGCCAGCTGCACCTCGACGTCCCAGTAGCGTTGCTGTTTCTTGGCGTCCTCGACGGCCTGGGTGCCGGAGCGCAGGGACATGCCGGTGACGAAGACGACGCCGGCGCAGGCGAGCAGCCCGACGGAGAGCCAGAAGCGGGCCTGGCGGCGGACGGTGTTGCGGGCGGCCATGAGCAGCCCACGGTCGAGATAGGACAGTCGCCCGAGCCGGGCCAGCGCCCGGCTGGCGGCGCTCGGTGCCACCGCGCCGCCGTGGTGGTCGATGGCGGCGCGGACGGTGGTGCGGCTGGCCTTGACGAGCGGCGGCAGGGCGATCAGCGGGGGCAGCGCGAGGCCGACCGCGGCGGTGACCGCGTACGCCCAGCCGCTCGGGTCAACGCTCGTGGCTTGGATGCCGAGCAGGCCGAGCAGCGACTCGACGCGCCCCCGGCCGATCCGGATGGCCGGGTAGAGGGCGAGGGCGGTCGCGGCCGCGGCGACGAGGAGTGTCATCGCCACGTAGTGGCGGCCGATCCGGCCGGTGCGGGCACCGATCGCCTTCAGGATGCCGATCTGCGGGATCTGCTGGGTGAACAGGTTGTTGAGCATCGTGGCCACGAGGATCGCGGCCAGGACGAGGGCGGCCGCGGCGCCGGCGAGCAGCGACAGCAGCAGCACGTCGGCCTGCCACTGGTGCGGGTGGGCGTACGGGTTGGGCACCTGGATCTCGCGCACGGTCATGCCTCGCGTCCGCTCCAGCCAGGTGCCGAGGTCGCCGGCCACGGCGGTGATGGCGGCGCGGTCGCGGCTGGGCTCGCGGCGGCCGGGCTCAGCCACCTGGATCTTGAGCTGGTCGAGCCGGGCCGCCTGGGCCAGCGAGGTGGTGGAGAGGTAGGCGTGGCCGCGCTGCTCCTGCGGGGAGGGGGCGAGGCTGGGGTCGTAGGCGGTGCCCGCCACCCGGAGCCGCACCGGTGCCCCGCCGGGTGGGGTGAGGGTGATCGTGTCGCCCACCGCCGCGCCGACGAGGGTCGGGGTGCCGTCGTCGCCGAGCAGGATCTGGCCGTCGGCCGGTGGCCAGATGCCCGGCCGGTCGAGGTCGAACTTGACCATCCGCATCGGGTCGTCCGGCGCGGCCACGAACACCTGCAGCGGGATGTCCCGGGCTTGGCCGTTCACCTGCACCGGCGTGTCGAACTGGGTGCGCGCGGTCGCGTCGAGCACGCCCGGCCGGGTGCGGGCCTCGGCGGCGATCTCGGCCAGCCGCCCGGCGTCGACGGGCTGGCTCAGCACGATCGTGGCGGAGGCCGGCTCGGTGCTCACGTACGCCTCGCGGGTCTCCCGGCCGACGGTGCTCCACGCGAAGAGGGTCGCGCCGAAGACGGTCAGGGTCGCGGCGAGGGCGAGGACCATCAGCGCGAACCGGCTCCACGACGCGCGCACGTCCCGGCGCAGCTTGACCGCCAGCAGGCTCACGCCGGTACCCCCTCGTCGGTGAGGATGCGGCCGTCGGCCAGGGTGACCTCGCGGGTGGCGATGGTGCGGATGTCCCGCTCGTGGGTGACCACGACGATGGTGCGGCCGTCGGCGTTGAGGTCGGTGAAGAGCGCCAGGACGGCGTCGGCGGTGGTGGAGTCGAGGTTGCCGGTGGGTTCGTCGGCGAGCAGCAGCGGCGGGTCGTTCGCCAGGGCGCGGGCGATGGCCGCGCGCTGCTGCTGGCCGCCGGAGAGCGTGGTGGGCATCTTGTCGGCCTGCTCGCCGATGCCCACCCGCTCCAGCAGCTCGCGGGCCCGCTCGCGGCGCCGGGCTGCCGGGACGGTGCGGGCGAAGTCCATCGGCAGCATCACGTTCTCGGCCACGGTGAGGGTGGGCAGCAGCTGGAAGAACTGGAACACCAGGCCGACCTCGCGACCGCGCCAGGCGGCCAGCCCGGACTCGGACAGCCGCCCGAGCTCGGCGCCGGCGGCGCGCACTGTGCCGGAGGTGGCCCGGTCGATGCCGGCGAGCAGGTTGAGCAGCGTGGTCTTGCCGCTGCCGGACCGGCCGACGACCGCGACGAACTCGCCGTAGTCGATCTGGAGGCTGACGTGGTCGAGCGCGGTGAACCCACCACCGGCCACCGGGTAGGTCTTGACGACGTCGTCGACCTCGATCGCGTGTGTCACGTGCCAAACCTCCAAATTCAGCCGTGTACGCCGGTCGGCGGCACGTGGGCGGCGGGTGCGCTGGTCGGTGCGTCGGGTGGGCCGTGGCGGCGCGGTGTGTGGCCACCGCCGCCGACGAGCATCGCGACGATCACCACCAGGACGACGATGGCGGCGATGACGCCCGCCAACTTCACCCACCGCGGTACGCCGGTTTCCGTCTGCTCCTCGCTCATGCCGGGGACGCTACGAAGCTCGGCGTGGCGCCGAAACGCCCGGCGCGAGGATCGTCCGCGTACCCATTTCGTGGAGATGGATCCCCCTCGGGGGCGACTCGGGCCGGCCACCCCGGCGATACCCTCGCGGTGTATGACCTCGATCGCCGCAGCCCGCCCGCGTCCCGGCGCGTTCCTGGACGTGGCGGTCGCGGCTGGCGTGTTCGCCGGCGCGCTGTTGCTGCTCGGGCACGGCGGCGCTCCCGGCGGCGGGGCGCACGACCTCGACGCGTTGGCTGTCCTGCTCGCCGCGGCCACGGCGGTGCCGCTGCTGTGGTGGCGGTGGGCCCCGCTGGCGGTGTTCGTGCTGACCGCCTCGGCCTGCGGTGCGCTCGCCGCGCTCGAATATTCGGTCGGGCTGACGCTCGGCCCGACCGCCGCGCTCTACCTGCTGGCCACCCGCCGCGAGCACCGGGCCTGGTGGCGGGCGGTCGTCGTGGTCGGCACGTTCGTGGCGTACACGGCCGCGTTCGCCGCCGCGCGGGGCACGTTCCCGGCGGCGGCGGTGCTGCACACCGGCATCGCCTGGGCCGGGGCGTGGTTCGCCGGCGAGCGCACCCGGCTGCGCCGCGAGCAGGTCGCCGACCTGCGCGACCACGCCGCCCGAGCCCGGCGGGACGCCGAGCGGGAGCGGGCCCTCGCGGTCGCCGAGGAGCGCGCTCGCATCGCCCGCGACCTGCACGACTCCGCCGCACACGCGATCAGCGTGATCGCCGTGCGGGCCGGCGCCGCCCGCCTGCGCCACGCCCGCGAGCCGGAGCGCACGCTCGCCGCCCTGCAGGCGGTGGAGGACCTCGCCCGGCAGACCGTCGAGCAGCTCGACCAGCTCGTCGGCACCCTTCGCGACCCTGACCGGCCAGAGGGTGTCGTGGCGCCACCGGTCGGGCTTGCCTCGCTCGACACGCTGATCACCCACCACCGCGCCGCCGGCCAGCCCGTGACCGTCGAGGTCACCGGGGCGGCCCAGCCGCTCGGCGCCGCCGCCGACCAGGCCGCCTACCGCATCCTGCAGGAGGCGCTGACCAACGCGGCCCGCCACGGCACGGGCGGCGTCCGCGTCGCGCTCGGCTACACCGACACGGCCGTCGACATCACGGTCACCAACCTCGCCAACGGCGGCGGCGCCGGTCGCACCGGTGGCGGGCACGGCCTGATCGGCATGCGGGAACGCGCCACGCTGGCCGGCGGTACCGTCCACACCGGACACTCGGGCGGAGTGTTCCGGGTGCGCGCCCGCATCCCGTACCCGGAGCGCCGGCCGTGACCCGGGTGCTGATCGCCGACGACGACCACCTCATGCGCGCCGGCCTTGTCGAGCTGCTCACCGCGGACCCCGGCATCGCCGTCGTCGGCCAGGCGGCGACCGGGCGGGAAGCCGTCGAGCAGGCCTGCCGCCACGCGCCGGACGTGGTGCTGATGGACGTGCGCATGCCCGACCTCGACGGCATCGCCGCCACCGCCCAGCTGGCCCGGGTCGCACCGGAGAGCCGGGTGCTGATCCTGACCACGTTCGAGCAGGACGACTACATCTTCGGCGCGCTGCGGGCCGGCGCCTCCGGGTTCCTGCTCAAACGCACCCGGCCGGAGGAGCTCATCGCCGCCGTGCACACCGTCGCCGCCGGCGAGGCGCTGCTGTCGCCGTCGGTCACCCGCCGGGTGGTCGACCGCATGGCCCTGCAGCCGACACCCGACCTCGCCGGCCAGGGACGCCTGGAGCAGCTCACCCGCCGCGAGCGCGAGGTGCTCGACCTGCTGGCGCGCGGACTGTCCAATAGGGAGATCGCCGCCGCGCTCGTCGTCGAGGAGTCCACGGTCCGCACCCACGTCAAGCGGATCCTGATGAAGCTCGACCTGCGCGACCGGGTCCAGGCCGTGATCTTCGCCTACGAGACCGGCATCAACCGGACCGCCGCCGCGCCAGAAGCGGGCCGCGAGCCACGCGCCGCCGGCTAGGAGTCAGAACCGGGCCGCGAGCCACGCGCCGCCACCCGGAAGAGCACCTCGGCCCGGCGCATCGCTTCGCCTCCTTCGGCGGTCGTCCTCCGCTGCGGGGACGTCGTTGTGTAGCGGTCGACGGCACTCCTATAGTGAGCACATGCTCATGAACATGCGCTCACTACGAGGAGTCGTGGAATGATCGAGATTCGGGGGCTGAGCAAGCGGTTCGGCGCGGTCGACGCCGTGCGTGACCTGAGCTTCACGGTGCCGGCCGGCCAGGTGACCGGCTTTCTCGGGCCGAACGGGGCGGGCAAGACGACGACCCTGCGCACCCTCCTGGGCCTGGTGCGGCCCACCGCGGGCGAGGCCTTGATCGACGGCCAGCCGTACCAGCGGTTGCGGGAGCCGCGCCGGGTGGTCGGCGCGGTGCTGGAGGCGACGGCGGCTCATCCGGGTCGACGGGCCCGAGACCACCTGCGCGTGCTGGCCGGCGCCGCCCGGGTGCCCGACGGGCGGGTCGGCGAGGTGCTCGCCGCGGTCGGCCTGGGCGCAGACGGTCACCGGCGGGTGGGCGGGTTCTCGCTCGGGATGCGGCAGCGGCTCGGCCTGGCCGGCGCGCTGCTGGGTGACCCGCGCGTGCTGGTGCTTGACGAGCCCGCCAACGGCCTCGACCCGGAAGGCATGGCGTGGCTCCGGCGGCTGCTGCGCGACCTGGCGGGCGAGGGACGGACGATCCTCGTCTCCAGCCACGTGCTCAGCGAGGTCGCGCAGAGCGCCGACCACGTGGTGATCGTCGCCGCCGGACGCCTGCGGTACGCCGGGCCGCTGCGCGACCTCGGCGCCGGCGTGGTGCACGTCCGCACCGCCCAGGCGGCCCGGCTGCGCGACGTGCTCGCCGCCGGCGGCTGCCAGGCGAGCCTTGTCGACGGGCCCGGCGTCCGGGTCCGCGGCGCCACCGCCGAGCAGGTCGGCGAGATCGCCGCCCGTGAAGGCATCCCGCTGTCCGCGCTCAGCGAGGAGGGCGCCTCGCTGGAGGCGGCGTTCCTGGAGCTGACCGCGGCCGCCGAGGCCCCCGCGCCGGCCGGCGTCCGGTGAAGGAGACGACCATGACGACGCTCATCGCGAACGAATGGACGAAGCTGCGCACGGTCCGTGGGCCGTGGCTGCTGATCGCGGTCCAGCAGGCGATCATCATCGCCGGGATCAGCGGCCTTGTCGCGGCCGGCACCGAGCTGGACACCCAGGACGGGATGCGGACGCTGCTGTCCCACGCCGGCCTGATCTCGGCCCTGTTCACGCTGGTCCTCGGGATCACCGCGGTCGCGGGGGAGTACCGGCACCGCACGATCACCGACACCTACCTGGCCACCCCGCACCGCGACCGGGTGGTTGCGGCCAAGCTGATCATGTACACCGGCGTCGGTGTCCTGGTCGGGGCGCTGAGCGCGGCGACCGGCCTTGCGGTGACCGCGTTCTGGCTGGCCACGGACGGCTCGTCGCTGTCGGGTGAGATGGCGTGGCGGGTCGGTGCGGGGATCGTCGCGTTCAACGCGGTGTACGCGGCGATCGGGGTCAGCCTCGGCGCGCTGGTCCGCAACCTGACCGCGGCCGTGACCGGGGCGCTGGTGTGGATCGCGCTGGTCGAGACGATCGTCGGCAACCTGCTCGGCGACCTGGGCCGGTGGCTGCCCAACCGGGCCGGCCTGGCGCTGGGCTACCTGCCGTCCACAGTGCCGGTGCTGCCGCAGTGGGGCGCCGGTCTGCTGCTCGTGGGATACGCGCTGCTGATCGTGGTGATCGGAGGCGCCGTTACAGTACGGCGAGATGTCACCTAGAAGAGCCAAGGCGGTCACCGGCCGGGTCGGCGACGACCCGGCCACCGCGCTGCGCGAACATCTGATCGACACCGCCGAGCGGTTGCTCGCCCAGCGGCAGGTCTCCACCATCACCACCCGAGACATCGCCCGTGCCGCGGGCGTCTCCGACGGCGTGCTCTACAACTACTTCGCCGACAAGTACGAGCTGCTGCTCGCCGCCCTGCTGCGCCGGTACCAGGGGCTCGCCGACCGGTTCGCCGCCGGCCTGCCCGAGCCCGGCACCGGCACGGTCGCCGGCAACCTGCACGCCTTCGCGGAGGCGTCGCTGGCGTTCCAGGGCGATCTGCTCCCGATCGGTGTCGGGCTGATGAGCGAGCAGCTGCTGCTGCATCGCTTCATGGAGACCATCCACGCCGACCTGCACGGCCCGCAGCAGAACCAGAGCCGGCTGAGCGGCTATCTGGAGGGCGAGCGGCGACTCGGGCGGATACCCGCGGATGTAGACCCGGTCGCCGCGGCGACGCTGCTGACCGGCGCCTGCCTCAACGTCGCGGTCGCTGGCCTCGTGCTGCCCGACGGCGCCCGTCCGGACCCGGCCGTGGCGCTGGCCGCGGTGGTACGGACCCTGCTGCACGGCCTGCTACCCGGGGAACTTTCCGGCGACGAGGAACGACTACCTGAGTCCGGGTGGGCTTCATCGTTGGAAGGCGGATAGGAAATGGTCCGGAACACCTGCCGAGTCACGGCGCCGCGGTCGGTCGTGGCCGCCGTCCTTGGGGTCGCGCTCGCCGTCGCGGCGCCGGCCGCTCCGGCGCTGGCGCACACGGGCCTCAGGAGCACAGTTCCGGCGGCGAAGAGCACCACGACAAAGCCGGTTACCGAGGTGACGCTGACGTTCGGCGGGCTGGTCAAGAAGCCCGGCACGACGGTCGCGGTGACCGGCCCGGACAAGGCCTCCTACAACGCCGGTGACCTGAAGGTGCTCGACAAGACCATCACACAGCCCGTCGGAGCGCTGCCGGTCGGGACGATCACCGTCGCCTGGCGGACGCTCGCGGCCGACGGGCACCCGCTGGAGGGCAGCTTCACGTTCACCAACCGGGCCGCACCAGCCAGCCCGAGCGCCGAACCCACACCGACGGCGGAGGCCACCCCGACCACACCCCCGGCCGCCGCGCCTCCGACGAGCCAGGCGGCCGCGCCGGTGGCCGACCAGGCCAGCGACGAGGGATCCGCGGCGATCTGGTGGATCCTGGTCGTCGCCGTGGCGCTCGTGCTCGCGCTCGTGGGCGGCCTGCTCTGGCGCCGCCGGCGGGCGACCGGCTAGGCGAGGTCCGAAAAACCCAAATTCCAGATAGAGATCTGGGCTACCGCGACGTCCGTCGTGGTCCAGACCGTCGCTCCCGCGGCCTCGCCCGTCCGCCGCTGGTCACGCGGTCTGGTCTTGCACGGCGGACCTGGCAGCGGAGGCCGGGGATTTCGGCTCGCCCCGCGAGCCGCCGGCCTGCGCGGTCTCCGGCGGGGGCGGCGGGCCGCCGCTGACGCGGGGCCGGGGCACCC
>Ga0081539_10002255_pt1 | contig 28035 bp, 26 predicted proteins | sample TabmetS4T2R2_FD_71023 | JGI IMG/M metagenome (GOLD analysis project Ga0081539, IMG submission 71023) | Tabebuia heterophylla rhizosphere microbial communities from the University of Puerto Rico - S4T2R2 | ecosystem: Host-associated > Plants > Roots > Rhizosphere ... | reverse complement strand
CGTCGGCCGAGGCGGCAGAGGTGACCGTCGCCGCACCAAGGCTGATTGAGCACCTCACCGAGCGGGAGCACACCGTCCTGCGGTATCTGCCCAGCCTGATGACCTACGAGGAGATCGCCGGGGACCTGTATGTCTCGCTGAACACCGTCAAGACCCACGCCTACGGGATCTTCCGCAAGCTCGGCGTCACCGGTCGGCGGCAGGCGGTCCGGACCGCCCGTGAACTGCATCTCCTCTGACGGAAGGGATCCCGCATGCCAGCGACCAGCGGACAGCCAAAGCGGCTGTCGGACGCCGACCTTGAGCAGCTGCTCGCCCTCATGCACGGCGCCGACAGCGCCGAGCTGAAGCTCACGGTCCCCGACTCCGAGCAACGCTCGGCCGTGGCCGCGCTCGGGATGGACCCGCTGGACGCCCAGATCCGCCAGGTCTACTTCTTCGACACCCCCGAGCTCGCGCTCAACCAGCACGGCCTCGTGGTCCGGGCCCGCCGGGTGCAGCAGCGGCCCAACGACTCGGTGGTCAAGCTGCGGCCGGTCGTCCCGGACAACCTCCCCGACGGCCTCCGCAAGTCCAAGGACCTGGTCGTGGAGGTCGACGCCATGCCGGGCGGGTACGTCTGCTCGGCCTCCATGAAGGGATCCCCGGCGGCCGACGGCGTCAAGGCCGTGGCCGCGGGCGACCAGCCGATCCGCAAGCTGTTCTCCAAGGCGCAGCGGGCGTTCTACGCCGCCCACGCACCCGATGGGCTCGGGCTGGACGACCTCGCGATCCTGGGCCCGATCAACCTCCTCAAGCTGAAGTTCTCGCCGCAGGGCTACCCTCGCCGGCTGGTGGCGGAGCTGTGGCTCTACCCGGACGGCTCGCGGATCCTGGAGCTGTCGACCAAGTGCGCACCCGCAGAGGCGTTCGACGTCGCCGCCGAGAGCCGTGCCTTCCTGGCGGCGCAGGGTGTGGACCTGTCCGGGGAACAGCAGACCAAGACCAGCACCGCGCTGAAGTTCTTCTCCCGCAACCTCAAGGCCGCGACGGCCGGTCGCTAGCCGGGCCGGAGCTCGTCAGCGGCCCGCCTGGGGCCGCCGCCTGACCTCGACCAGCTCCAGGCCGCACCGCCGGATCATGCTCAGCACCCCGAACAGTGCCGCCTGGTCGGGCAGCCGGCCACGCAGGACAGTTCGCACCGATTCGACGGTCATGTCCAACCCTTCCTGGGACGCGGCCTCGGCCACGTCGCAGGTCCGACCTCGCACCCGCACCGCATACCGGACGTTCTCCATGCCCAGCACCCCCAACCGGTTGCCGCAACGCCTTCAGGCGACCAGGGCATAACTATCGTCCCGGACAACCCCCTCGTCACCATCCCTACCGGGTGAGTTCGCCCCCGCGGTGCCGGCGTGGACAGGCCCACGGGAGTGGTGCATCTCATCCGCGCCGGGGGAGGTCGCGGGCCGGCCGCGCGGCGATGCTGGCTGCGAGTGCGAGCTGAAGTTGACCTCTGGCCGGAGGGACTGCCGTGAGCCGACGCGACCGCATCACCAAGGAGCTCCTGGTCGACCGGGAACGGAGGCGACCATCGCCGGCCGCGACCCGGCCTGGACCGGGGGGCCGGAGTTCGAGGAGCCCGGGGTGAACCCCCTCCGGGTCCACCCGGAGTGGCTCGAGAAGCAGAAGCTTCCCCCGGGACCGCGGGAGACGACCTTCTGGGCCGAGCGCAATGCGACCGGCGGGCCGTGATGCCCTCCAAGCGCCGCGAGCACGACCGGGCCTGCCGGTGTGACCGGACCGATGGTGGCTGCGCCGCGCTGGCTGTCGAACGCCTGAGCCGGACGCGGGTCCAGGAGCTGGCCGAGGAGATCTGGACGGTGTCGACGGGGACCACGGTTCCGGTCCAGCCACTCCTCGACCCCCGAGGCAGCCGGCCGGGCGCCTCCGCGCAGGCCGCCTACCAGCGCTGCCGCCACAAGGAACGCGAACAGGTGCGCGACCGCTGGTGGTGGCCGTGGCGCTGGCTGGTGGTGACGACGGCGAGCCTGAGCGCGTGGCTCCTGGTCGGCGTGCCGATGGGTGCCTGGTTGGGCTGGCGGGTGGCCGTGGTGGCGGGGCTGCTGGCCTGGTGGCGGGTGGGCTTCCATCCCTCGGCGACGGCCCGGTTCTGGCGACGGCAGGCCCGGATGCAGCGCCGCACGGCCGGCGTCCTGGCCGAGCTCGAGCACGAGGGCTGGCTGGTGCTCCACGACGTCGCCCTGCCGGGATGGTCGGCCAGCCTCGACCACCTGGTCATCGGCCCGACCGGCGCCTGGGCGATCGACTCGTGTCGCAGCAGCTGGCCGCCACGTCCCGATCCGCGACCCGATCTGAGCTGGAAGGCGGAGGCCGTCACCGAGAGCCTGGCCGACACCGGTCTCCCCGTCCGGCCGCTGCTGTGCCTTCACGCCGGCGTGCGGCTGCCGGGGAGGAGAGCAGTCCAGGGCATCCCCCTGGTGCGCCTGCGGCGGCTCCCCGGCATCGTCCGCCACGGGCCCCGTGTGCGGGCCGTCGAGGTGCCGCGGGCCAGCGCCCGTGCGCTGCAGGTGTTCCGGCCGGCGGCCTGAGGACCGACACAGGAGAGGCATCCATGAACCGTTACCCGCCGATCGCCGAGCATGGGCTCATCGGTGACCTCCAGACCGCCGCCCTGGTCACCACCGACGGCTGCGTCGACTGGTTCTGCTCCCCGCGCTTCGACTCGCCGAGCGTGTTCGCCTCGCTGCTGGACCACGACAAGGGCGGGCGCTTCCGGATCGGCCCCGTGGGTGACGACTACGTCGCCAGGCAGCTGTACTTCCCGGACACGGCCATCCTGATCACCCGCTTCATGACCCCCGACGGGGTCGGCGAAGTGATCGACTTCATGCCGGTCCACGACCCACAGCAGGCCAGCGACCGGCACCGGCTGGTCCGGGCCGTCCGCTGCGTCCGCGGCGAGCTCCGTTTCGAGCTGGAGTGCGCCCCGCGGTTCGACTATGGCCGCCAGTCGCACGAGCTGGAGCTCACCGAGGAGGGTGCGGTGTTCCGCACTCCCGCCCTCCAGCTGACCCTGCATGGCGGGGGAGGCGGGGCGCTGCGGCGCGACGGCAACGACGTCCGCGGCGTGCTCACGGTGCGGGCCGGCCAGACCGGTGGGGTGATGCTGGAGTCGGCCGCCGACGGCCCGCCCCGGACCATGGCTCCCGAGGAGCTGCTGGAGCTGTTCACCCGGACGGCGCGGTTCTGGCGGGGCTGGCTGGCCCGCTCCAGCTACCGCGGCCGCTGGCGGGAGCAGGTCGACCGCTCGGCGATCACCCTGAAGCTGCTGACCTATGCGCCCACCGGCGCCCTGGTGGCCGCGGCCACCGCCGGGCTGCCCGAGCTGGCCGGCGGGGAGCGCAACTGGGACTACCGCTTCACCTGGGTCCGGGACGGCTCCTTCTCGGTGCATGCGCTGCTGGGCCTCGGGTTCACCGAGGAGGCCGAGGCCTTCATGCGGTGGCTGAGCGACCGCGCCGCCGAGCAGGTGGGGGAGGCGTCGGGGCCGCTCAAGATCATGTACCGGGTCGACGGCGCCGCCGACCTCGACGAGCAGACCATGGACCACTGGGAGGGCTATGCCGGTTCCAAGCCGGTGCGGATCGGCAACGGCGCCGCCGACCAGCTCCAGCTCGACATCTACGGCGAGCTGCTGGACTCGGTCTGGCTCGCCGACCAGCACGGCATCCGGATCGGCCATCCCGGCTGGGTCAAGCTCAGCCAGCTCGCCGACTGGGTCTGCGAGCACTGGGACCAGCCCGACGAGGGGGTCTGGGAGACCCGCGGCGGCCGGCAGAACTTCACCTACGGGCGGCTGATGTGCTGGGTGGCCCTGGACCGCATGGTCCGTCTCGCCCGCGAGCACGGCCGCCCCGCCAATCTGGCCCGCTGGATCGAGCAGCGCGACCGGATCTACCGCCAGATCATGGAGCACGGCTGGAACCAGCGGCGCCAGGCCTTCACCCAGCACGACCAGACCGAGGTCCTGGACGCCTCGCTGCTGATGATGCCGCTGGTCGGATTCGTCGCTCCCCGCGACCCGATGTGGCTGTCGACCCTGGACGCCATGGACAGCGAGCTGGTCTCCGACAGCCTGGTGTACCGCTACGACCCCAGCGCCTCCCCGGACGGCCTCCGCGGGCACGAGGGCACCTTCTCGATCTGCACCTTCTGGTATGTGGACGCCCTGGCTCGCTCCGGCCGCCTGGAGCAGGCCCGCCTGGCCTTCGAGAAGATGTTCACCTACGCCAACCACCTGGGGCTGTACGCCGAGGAGATCGGCCTGGTCGGGGAGCAGCTGGGCAACTTCCCCCAGGCGTTCACCCACCTGTCGCTGATCAACGCCGCCGTCAGCCTGAACCGTCAGCTCGACCAGGGCACCGGCGAGATCACTCAGAACGGCGTGGGGATGTACCGCACCGCGAGCTCTGGCTCAACGTAGCCGCGGGCCCGCTGGCGCTTGGGCAGCGTGACGTCCTTGTGGACGAGTGGCTTGTACGGGACCTGGCTGAGCAGATGGCTGATGATGTTGAGCCGGCCGCGCTGCTTGTCGTCGGTGCTGGCGACGTGCCACGGCGCCCAGTCGGTGTCGGTGGCCGCGAACATGGCGTCCCGGGCGCGCGAGTAGTCGTACCAGCGGCTGTAGGACTTCAGGTCCATGTCCGAGAGCTTCCAGACCTTGCGTGGGTCCTCGATGCGGCGCTCGAGCCGCCGGGTCTGTTCCTTGGGGCTGACCTCCAGCCAGTACTTCAGCAGGACGATCCCCGAATCGACCATGGCCTTCTCGAACGATGGCGCCAGCTCCAGGAACCGCTCGGTCTCCTCCGGCGTGCAGAAGCCCATCACCCGCTCGACCCCCGCGCGGTTGTACCAGCTGCGGTCGAAGATCACGACCTCGCCGGCAGCCGGGAAGTGCGGAACGTAGCGCTGGATGTACATCTGTGACTTCTCGCGCTCGGTCGGGGCGGGCAGGGCGACGACCCGGAACACGCGCGGGCTCACGCGCTCGGTGATCCGCTTGATCGTGCCCCCCTTGCCGGCGGTGTCCCGTCCCTCGAACACGATGCAGACCTTGGCCCCCGACGCCTTGACCCACTCCTGCATGGCCACGAGCTCACCGTGCAGACGCCGCATCTCCCGCTCATAGGCCTTGCGCTTCATCTTGGCCATGTCACGCACCTCCAGCCGGTGGGACCCGCGGCTCCCCGAGCAGGTCAGCCGTCGGCCGGGAGGCCGGCCAGGGCCTGCTCCACGACTTCGTCCGGTACCCGCTCGCCCGCGATGATGCGGCCGCCCGCATCCCGGATCGCCTGCGCGGCCCGGGCCGCCCAGCGGTGCTCCCAGACGATCAGGGCCGCCGAGCTGTCGGGCTCGAGGGTCTCGGCGGCCAGCTCGAGGTCCTCGTCGTTCAGCACGCCCCCGGCTTCGCCGTCGATGTCGGCGAACCCGAAGGCAAGGACGTCGTCCAGGGTGTCGTACTCGAAGGTGGTGGTGTTCCCGTCGGCGTCCTTCTTGATGAAGACGACGTCGATGATGCGGATGACGTCGTTGTCGACCAGCTCCGCCAGGGCCGGCACGATCTCGCCCTTGAACCGGTTGCCGGGAAAGCCGATGACGATGTACTCGACTGGTCCCATGCTGGCCACGGCCCTCCTTGTCGATACCCTGGTGCTGCTGAGCTCTGTCTGGTCAGCCGGCTACAGCTTCGTCCCTGACCGGCCCGCCCGCACCATCCCTAGCAGGTGAATCCCATCGCCCGGGGAACGGTTCGCGCGACCTGCCGGTGCCGCCATCTCACCTGGAAGAGATGAGGAAGCCAGGCACGGCCCCGCCCACTATCAGCCTGGGATGCCCGCGCGAGCCTGGGTGGAGGGAAGACCGTGTCCGTGAGCGAAGAGGCCAGGAAGACGCAGCCGGCCACCCGCCCTGGTTGGCACGGCGCCGACGTGTCCACGGTCGCCCGGGAGTTCGGCGTCGAGCCGGAGCGCGGTCTGACCGTCGAGGAGGCGCGCCAGCGGCTCCAGTCGCAGGGCCCGAACCGGCTCGCCGGAACCAAGAAGGAGTCGGGCTTCCAGGCGTTCCTGCGCCAGTACCGCGATGTGATGCAGCTCATCCTGCTGGCGGCGGCCCTGGTCAGCCTGGTTGTCACCGGCGACGTGGCCACCGCCGCCGTGCTCGCCGGGCTGACGGTGTTCAACGCCGTGATCGGCCTGCGCCAGGAGGCCAAGGCGGAGGAGAGCGTCAAGGCGCTGGCCCAGATGATGAAGACCATCGCCCGGGTCCGGCGGGGCGGCCAGGCGCTGGAGATCGACGCCGAGGAGCTGGTCGCCGGCGACGTGGTGCTGATGGAGGCGGGCAACCGGGTCCCGGCCGACGGGCGGATCACCGTGGCCGCGACCCTGGAGATCGAGGAGGCCGCGCTGACCGGCGAGAGCCTCCCGGTCGGCAAGACCACCGACCCAGTCGGTGGCGACGAGGTCGCGCTGGGGGACCGCATCTCCATGGCCTACATGAACACCTCGGTGACCCGCGGCCGGGGCGAGATGATCGTCACCGCCACCGGCATGGACACCGAGATCGGCCACATCGCCGACCTGCTGGCCAAGACCGAGACCGACAAGACGCCCCTCCAGAAGCAGCTCGACGGCCTCTCCAAGATCATCGCGGCCATCGCCGGCGTGGCCCTGGTGCTGGTCATCGTGCTCGGCCTGGTCCGCGGGCAGTCGTTCGACACGCTGTTCATCACCGGCGTCGCCCTGGCCGTGGCCGCGATCCCGACCGGGCTGCCCGCGGTCGTGACCGCGCTGCTGTCCATCGGCACCCGCGAGATCGCCCGCCGCAACGCCATCGTCAAGCGCCTGCCGGCGGTCGAGACGCTCGGCTCGACGTCGGTCATCTGCTCCGACAAGACCGGCACCCTCACCCTCAACAAGATGACCGCCCGGGAGCTGGCCATCCCCGGCCAGCACCGGTTCAACGTCTCGGGCGAGGGTTATTCGACCGACGGCGAGATCAAGCACGTCGGTGGGTCGCACATCGACCTGGACCCGTACCTGCTGCCGATGATCCTGTGCGCCGACGCGGTCCTGGACGGCGAGGACCTGATCGGCGACCCCACCGAGGGCGCCCTGATCGTGCTGGCGGCCAAGGGCGGGCTCGACATCGCCGAGACCCGGCGCACCTATCCCCGGATCGCCGAGGTCCCCTTCGACTCCGACTACAAGTTCATGGCCACCTTCCACAACATGACCGGCGCGGGCGGCGAGCCGGTGGTGCGCTGCTACGTCAAGGGCGCGCCGGACGTGCTGATCTCGCGCGGCGGCTCCTACCGCGACCCCGCCGGGACCCTTGTCCCGGTCACCGACCAGAACCGCTCCCTGGCCACCGATGCCAACGACCGCATGGCCGAGGGGGGCGAGCGGGTGATGGTGGTGGCCCAGCGTGACCTGGACCCGGGAAGCTTCGACCCGGGCGGGGACCTGCTCGGCCTGGTCCAGGACCTTACCCTGCTGGCCATGGTCGGGATCGTGGACCCACCCCGGTCGGAGGCGAAGGCGGCCATCGCCGAGTGCCGCACCGCCGGCATCCGGGTACGGATGATCACCGGCGACCACGCCACCACGGCGGCCGCCATCGCCGGCGAGCTCGGCATCGAGGGCCGCGCCATCACCGGGGCCGAGTTCGCGGCCATGGGTGACGACGAGCTGCTCACCAAGCTGCCGCAGATCGGGGTCGTCGCCCGGGTCGCCCCCGAGGACAAGCTGCGCCTGGTCCGGCTGCTCAAGCGGAGCAACAACGTGGTCGCCATGACCGGCGACGGGGTGAACGACGCTCCCGCCCTCAAGGCCGCCGACATCGGCGTCGCCATGGGGATCACCGGCACCGAGGTGTCCAAGGAAGCCGCGGTCATGATCCTGACCGACGACAACTTCGCCACCATCGTGAACGCGGTCGATTACGGCCGGAACCTGTACGACAACCTGCTGAAGTACCTCCGGTTCCAGATGGCCACCCTGGTCGCCTACATCGCCATCTTCATCGGCGCCGGGATCTTCGGCGTCGCCGGCGGCGTCCCCCTGACCCCCCTGCAGATCCTCTGGATCAACATGGTCATCGACATCCCGATCGCGGTCGCCCTCGGCTTCGACGAGCCCACCAGCGGTGTCATGCGCCGCCCACCCCGTCCCGTCGGCGCCCCGGTGCTGTCGAGGGCCGACTGGGTCCGGCTGTGCATCCAAGGGCTGGTGATGACCGTGGGCGCCCTGGTCGCCTACCAGATCGGCGACGCCAACGGGGGGCCCGAGGTCGGCGCCACCATGCTGCTGACGGCGCTGTCGCTGTCCCACCTGGCCGTCGGGCTCCTGGCCCGCGACCAGCACGACACCATCTTCAGCCGGGCCGCCATCCCGGGCTCGACCCAGCTGCGCCGCTACGGGATCGCGCTGCTGGCCATCATCGCCGTCACCACCATCGGCTTCCTGGAGCGGATCTTCGACACCGTCGAACTCAGCTTCTCCCAGTGGTCGATCTGCATCGGGATCGCCGCCGCCCTGGTGGTCGTCGAGGAGCTGATCAAGCTCGTGATCCGGCAACGCGACCGCCGGAGGGTGCCGGCGGCGCCCCGGCTCTCGGCGTCAAGGGCCTGAGGAGAGCCATGCTGCTGGTGGTGCGCCACGCCGACGCCGGCGACAAGCGGACCTGGGACGGCCCGGACAGGCTGCGTCCCCTGTCCCCGAGTGGACGGCTCCAGGCCGAGGGGCTGGTCGTCCGCCTGGAGGACTACCCGGTCGAGCGCATCCTGTGCAGCCCCACCCTCCGCTGCCACCAGACGGTCGAGCCGCTGGCCCGCGACCGGCTGCTGCGGATCGAGACGGTCCCCGCCCTCGGGGTCGACACCACCTCCGACCAGCTGCTGGCGCTGTTCTGGGACCTGGAGCTTCGCAACTCGGTGCTGTGCACCCATGGCGAAGGGATCGACCTGCTGCTGACCCGGCTGCTCGCCGACGCGCTGGTGGCGGAAGACCCGCTGGACTGGCCCAAGGGCTCCACCTGGCTGCTGGAACGTATCGACCGGGGCCAGGTTCGCGGCCGGTTCCTGGGCCCGCTCGTGCTCAACGGCGAACTCATGCGGAAGGGATGATGCCGCCGGCCCCGCGACTGGATTCCATAGCCATGTGAGTGGACGACCGAACCAAAGGAGGGACAGATGGCGGACCTGATCGCGATCGGGTACCCGGACGAGACCACGGCCCTGGCGGCCATGGACGAGACCGAGCACCTGCAGCGCGAGCTCGTCATCCAGGCCGACGCGGTGGCGGCCATCATCCGGAACCAGGAGGGCAAGATCCGGGTCGTCACCAACCACCACGCGGTGGGCGCCGGAGCGACCTGGGGGATGTTCTGGGGCATGCTGTTCGGGATGCTGTTCTTCGTCCCGTTCCTCGGCATGGCCGTCGGTGCCGGGATGGGCGCCCTGATGGGCAAGGTCACCAAGAACACCGTCGACCGGGAGTTCCAGGAGCAGGTCCGGGACATGCTCAAGCCGGGCACCTCGGCGCTGTTCATGGTGATCGAGAAGGTCACCCCGGACAAGGCCGTCGAGGCCCTGTCCAAGTACGGCGGCACGGTCCTCAAGAGCTCGCTGTCCAACGACACCCAGCGCGAGCTCCAGGAAGCGCTGCACGGTGAAGGCGCCGGCCAGTAGCCGGACCGAAGGCCGGAGGGCGGTGGAGCCATCGGCGGCGGGGCCGCGCCGATGGCTCCCCGGTCTCCAGACCCTGCTCCGCTACCAGCGGTCCTGGCTGGGCCGCGACCTGGTGGCCGGGATCGTCCTCACCGCGCTGCTGGTCCCGGCCGGCATGGGCTACGCCGAGGCGTCGGGGCTCCCCGCCATCTATGGGCTCTACGCCACCATCGTCCCGCTGGTCGTCTACGCCCTCGTCGGTCCGAGCAGGATCCTCGTCCTCGGCCCTGACTCCTCCCTGGCCCCGCTGATCGCGGCCGCGATCCTGCCCCTGGCCGCCGGCAGCGAGGGTGAAGCCGTCGCCCTGGCCGGCATGCTGGCCGTCCTCTCGGGCCTGCTGTGCGTGCTCGCCGGGCTGGCCCGCTTCGGGTTCATCGCCGACCTGCTGTCCAAGCCCGTCCGCTACGGCTACATGAACGGGATCGCCCTGACGGTCCTGCTCAGCCAGCTGCCCAAGCTGTTCGGGTTCTCCATCGACGCCGAAGGCGTGATCCCGGAGATCCGGGCCCTCGTCCGCGGGATCGCCGAGGGTGAGACGAACGCGGCGGCCCTGCTCATCGGGGTCGCCTGCCTGGTCGTGATCCTGGCCTGCAAGCGGTGGTGGCCGAGGATCCCCGGGGTGCTGGTGGCGGTGGTCGGGGCGACGGTCGCGGTCGGTGCGTTCGGCCTGGCCCAGCGGCACGGCCTGTCGGTGGTGGGTCCGCTCCCCAAGGGGCTCCCGTCCTTCGAGCTCCCCAGCGTCAACCGCGACAACCTCCAGGCCCTGCTCGCCGGCGCCCTCGGGATCGCCCTGGTCTCCTTCGCCGACACCAGCGTGCTGTCGCGGACGTTCGCGATCCGCGGTGGCTACCGGGTGGACGCCAACCAGGAGCTGGTCGCGCTCGGCACGGCCAACGTCGCCGCCGGCCTCTTCCAGGGGTTCTCGGTCAGCAGCAGCTCCTCGCGGACCCCGGTCGCCGAGGCCGCCGGCGCCAGGACGCAGCTGACCGGGGTGGTCGGTGCCCTGGCGATCGCGCTGATGCTGCTCTTCTTCCCGAACCTGGTGCGCAACCTGCCGAATGCGGCGCTGGCGGCCGTCGTGATCTCGGCGGCCATCGGCCTGATCGAGGCCGCGGGCGTGCGCAAGCTGTACCGGGTGCGCAAGACCGAGTTCGCCCTGTCGATCGCCTGCTTCCTCGGTGTGGCCCTCCTCGGGGTGATCGAGGGCATCTTCATCGCCGTCGCGCTGGCCCTGCTGGACTTCATCCGGCGCGCCTGGCGTCCCTACGACGCCGTGCTCGGCCGGGTCGACGACCTCAAGGGCTACCACGACGTCATCCGTCACCCCGAGGCCAGGCGCATCCCCGGCCTGGTGCTCTACCGGTGGGACGCGCCGCTGTTCTTCGCCAACGCCGAGGTGTTCGCCGACGGCGTCCGGGATGCCATCGCGTCCTCGCCGACCCCGGTCCGCTGGGTGGTCGTGGCCGCCGAACCCGTGACCGACCTCGACACCACCGCCGCCGACGTCCTCGCCGAGCTCGACGCCGAGCTCGCGGCCGAGGGCGTCGACCTCCGGTTCGCCGAGATGAAGGGCCCGGTCAAGGACAAGCTGCGGCGCTACGCGCTCTACGAGCGCTTCGGCGACGACCACTTCTACTACACGGTCGGGGCCGCGGTGAGCGCCTACCTCGACGCAACCGGGGTCGAATGGACCGACTGGGAGGACCGGTCAGCCGAGGGCCATCCCCTCGACGGAGCCCGATGACTCGGGATCGGGCAGGCGCAGCATCCGGAACGAGTTGATCAGCCCGGCCAGGCCGGCGAGGATCGGGATCAGCAGGGCCACCTGCAGGGCCAGCGGCCGGGCGTCGGTGTTGATGCGGATGATCTCGTCCTGCACCGCCTCCGGCTGGCCGGCCAGCTGCTCCTCGAGCTGGGTGTTGCTCAGCACCTGGGCGTCGTCCTCCAGCGCGGTCGCGACCTGCTGCTTCTCGGCCGGGGCGAGCACACTGCTCGCCTGGGCCAGGTCGGTGAAGGCGATCGACAGGGTGGCCAGCATGATGGCGCCCGCGAAGGCCAGCCCGAACGACAGCCCGAACGACCCTCCGGCCGAGTTCACGCCGGCGGCCTCGCTGACCCGCTCCTCCGAGATCGGGGCGAGCGTGTAGTTGTTGAGCTGGGACACCAGCAGCCCCAGCCCTGATCCCGCGACCACCAGGGGGACCAGGAGCCACCAGCCGGAGTCGGCGCGGGGCACGATCGGGAGCAGCCCCAGCAGTCCCGCGCTGAGGAGGGCGAAGCCCCAGCGGATGATGCTGGCCGGCCGCCGCCTTCCCGCCCTCCTGCCGGCGAGCAGGGCCATGCCGAACATGCTCAGCGACAGCGGGGCGATGGACAGGCCGGCCTCCAGGGCGTTGTACTCGAGCACCATCTGGAGGTAGATCGGCAGGGCGATCATCGTGCCCCCCAGGGCGATCTGCTGGAGCAGCTGCCCGGTGATCCCGAGCCGGAACAGCTTGGACTCGAACAGCCCAGGATCGAGCAGAGTCGGCTTCCCCTGGCGCCGGCGCCGGGAGAGCCAGAAGACCAGCGCCCCCAGCGCAACCGCGCCGATGGCGATGAGGGCGCCGACCGATTCGCCCCCTTCCTGCCACACCAGGATGCCGAGCACGATGCCGCCCATGCCGACGACCGAGAGGACCGCGCCGACGACGTCGACGCCCCGGGGTCCGGTGTAGGGCGCGTCGCGGACGAGCCTGATCCCGGACAGCACGACCGCGATGATGAGCACCTCGAGCAGGAACCCGACGCGCCACGACAGGTAGGTGGTGATGAACCCGCCGAGCAGGGGGCCGACGGCGGCGGCGATCGCCGCCGCCGCCCCGACGAGCGCATAGGCCTTCCGCTGCGCCGGTCCCTCGAAGTTGCCGTGGATGAGCGACTGCATGGACGGGAGCAGCAGCGACGCGCCGATCCCGCCGATCACCGCCCAGAAGACGATGATCGCGGCCAGGCCCTGGGCGAGGGTCATGGCCAGGGCGCCGACGGCGTAGCCGAGCAGGCCCAGCACGTAGGCCCGCTTGCGTCCGATGAGGTCGCCGACCTTGCTGCCGATCAGGATGAACGCCGCCGAGACCAGCGCCTCCAGGGCGATCGCCGACTGTACCCCGCTCACCGTCGTGTCGAGGTCATGGACCACCGCCGAGATCGACACGTTCATCAGCGACGTGTCGACGACGAGGACGAACATCGCCATCGCGAGCAGGAGGGCCAGGCGCGGGTTGCCCGAGGCCTCCTCGTCGACCGGGGAGCTCGCTGGCTCGGTCATGGCAGGGTCAGGACCCGAGGATCCGGCGCTTCTGCGCCTCGAACTCCTCTTCGCTGAGCACGCCCTGGGACTTCAGCTCGCCGAGCTCCCTGAGCTGGGACAGCTTGGCGTCCATGTCGTCGGCTGGAGGAGCGGTGTCATAGCCCTGCTGCTGGTAGCCCTGCTGCTCGTAGGGCTGCTGCTCGTAGGGCTGCTGCTGGTAGCTCTGCTGCTCCTGGGCGGCCCACCGGTTGGCCTGCCGCCGCGACACGCGGTTGGACACGGCCGTGGCGGTCCCGGCGATCACGGCCGTCCGAGCGACCCCTCGAAGTAGACCCGGCATGGTTGTTCCTTTCTCCCGCTGTGGGCTGGCGTCTAGGTGACCGGCGACTCGGAGGCGTCCAGCGCGGCCAGCACCGCCTGGACGGGGATGCGGCCGCTGGCGACGAGCTGGCCGCCGCCGCGCCGGAGCGCCTTGGCGAACGGGGCCGCCCAGCGGTTCTCGTAGACCAGCAGCCCGGCCGAGCTTCCCGGCTCCAGCACGCCGCCGGCCTCGTCCAGGTCCTCCTGGCCCAGGAGCCCCGAGGAGGCGCCCTCGAAGACGGCCAGGTCGAGCGTGCCGTCGTGGTCCACGTCGGCGAGGGCCAGGCCCCTGACCGACCCGTCCAGCTCCTTCTTCACGAAGACCAGATCGAGGATCCGGATGATGCCGCGGTCGACCAGGTCGACCAGCAGGGGCAGCCCTTCCCCGGTCATGCGGCTGCCGGGGAACTCGACCACCAGATAGTCGATCGGGCCCATGTCCTCGAGGTCGTTGACGGTCATGACGGTCCTCCTTGCCGGTAGCGGCGTCCCTAGACGGCCGAGCGCCGGCCGGGGAGCTGGTTGCGCTGGCTCGCGCTGGCGACCCAGTGGACGATGTCGAAGAGCCCGGCCACGGCGACCCAGAACCACTCCCATCCGGTCAGGCCGATGCCGGGGGTGTAGAGGAGCGCATAGATCAGGGTGGCGAACGGCAGGAAGATGATGCCGAGGAGCGGCACCAGGAACCCGCTGAAAGCGGCATCGATCTTGGCCGGCCGGGCGATCCAGTAGATGAACAGCGCGAAGCGAGGAAAGAACCCCGCCAGCAGCGCGAACAGGCAACCCATTGCTGCTCCTCTCGGCCAAGGCCCAGCGTCACGTGCACGATGCACTCGCCAACCGTCGCACCAGAGGCCGCGGCCGGCCTCACCCGGTGCGGGTGAGATTGCCGGCAGGGCCGGTGAACGACAGCCACGCCCGGGCTTCAGCGGCTCCCGGAGGAACTCACCTCGATCGGATGAGGCCCGCCGGCCCTCGCGTGGGCCAAGATCGAACCGCACGAGCGCCCGAGACGGGAGGGCGTCGACCCGACCGGCTGCGGCTGGACATGGCGAGAGGAGTCGGTCGTGCCCTTTGGCGGTGGAAGCTATGAGATCCGGATCAAGGGCCGCCTGAGCGACTCGCTCCTGGGCGCGTTCGAGGGCCTGACCGCCACCGTCGAGCCGGTCGAGACGGTGCTGCATGGTCCGGTCCAGGACCAGTCCTCGCTGCACGGTCTGCTGGACCGGATCCAGTCGCTGGGCCTGGAGCTGGTCGAGATCCGACGGTTGCCCGACCCGGCCGATGAGGTTGCGGCCGAACCGGAACCACCGTCCTGACCCGCCGGCGGTGATCCGTCAGCCGGCGATACCACCCGAGGCCGTCGGGGTGGCGGTGCTGACCATGCACAACATCGCCATCCACCGGGTGCTGCCGGCACCGGCCGACGCGGCCCTGAACCTCGCCACCGCCGTCGGCCTCACCGCCTTTGCCGGTCGCGTCGGCTGCAGCCCGGCCGACCTCGGGATCCGCGCGGAGGACCTGCGGAGCGGGCTGCGCACCGGCCTCGCCGCCGCCGCGGTGGCAACCGGCGGGGTCGCGGTCGGCGCCGCGCTGCCGGCGACCCGCCGGTTCTTCGACGACCGGCGCGTCGCCGACGTGGGCCGGTCCGAAGCCGTCTACCACCTCGCGCTGCGGATCCCGGTCGCCACCGCCTTTGCCGAGGAGCTGCTCTTCCGCGGGGCGCTGCTCGCCCTGCTGCGGCGACGGCGCCCGCCGGTGGTCGCGGTCCTCTGGACCTCGCTGCTGTTCGGAGCCTGGCACGTGCTCCCCACCATCGACCACTACCAGGGCAACCCCGCCAGCACCCTGGTGGCCGACGTCCGCCGGGGACGGCGGCTGGCGGTGCTGGCGACGATGCTGTCGACCACCGGTGCCGGTGGCGGGTTCGCGTGGCTGCGGCTGCGGTCCAACAGCGTGCTCGCCCCAGCCCTCGCCCATGCGGCGGTCAACATGTCCGCCTACCTGGCGGGACGGTGGTCGTCGGCCTCAGGGGAGAAGTGAACCTCCACGGTCTCCTCGGGCCGGCGCACCTCGTTCATGGCCAGGTCGGCCAGCACCCGCCGGTCCGGCTCGGTCAGCGGCGGCTGGAGCAGACTTCGGGGCCACAACCGCCTGGCCAGGACCACGTTGATCTCGGCGGCGTACAGCAGCAGGCGGGCGCTCAGGTAGAGCCATGACAGCAGCACGATCACCACCGCGAACACGCCGTAGATCAGGTTCGCCTGCTGCAGCTGGCGGTCGAGCACGACCACTCCCAGGGTCTGGAGCACGGTCCAGCTCACCGCTCCGGCGACCGCGCCGGGGAGCAGCTGCCGCCACGGCACCCACCTTCCGGTCAGTACCTGGAACATGCTGACCATCAGCAGCAGGTTCAGCAGCAGGGAGCCGGCGAAGGACAGGGCGCCGGCCGGCCCCGGCCCGGCCCGGCCCCACTGGGCCAGGGCGGCGGCCAGGATCACCCCCCCGGCCAGGAGCACGAGGAACCCGAGCCCGCGGGCCAGCCGCCACCAGTAGCTGGGCCGGAGCCTGTAGGGGATGTTCCACAGGGCGTTCATCGCGTCCTGGGCGCTCTGGGTGATGCCGAGACCACCCCACAGCGTGCCCAGGACGCCGATGACCAGGCCGATGCCCGACCCCTGGATGGTCCGGATGCTGCCCTCGAGCTGCGAACCGAGGACCGGGAACTGGGCCACGGCGGCGTCGATGAGCTGCTGCTGCCGCTGCGGGTGGTTGGCGAGCGCATAGGCGAGCAGGGTGGCGAACACCAGCAGCAGCGGGAACAGCGACAGGAAGCCGTAGTAGGCCAGCAACGCGGCGTGCTTGCCGGCCTGGTCGTCGCCGAACTTCTTGACCACCCCGACGGGCATGGCGAGGAAGCTGTGGCGCTGCTGGAACCGGTCGGCGGCCCGCAGGAGCCGCTCGACGACCTGACCCATCACCCCTCCCGGGCAGCGACCCCAGGGGTGGTGTCGGGCTGGTGGGCCGGTCGCCGCTGGCCCCAGCGGGCGCCGCGGGTGCGCCGGGTGCGCAGCGGCACCCCGGCTGGGGAGGCACCGTCGTTCGCGCGGTGCACCGGCGCGGTGGGGGCGGCGGCGGGGTCCCGGGCCTTGATCCGCTCGGCCCGCTCCAGCTCCAGCGACCGCAGGGTCTGCTCGATCTGTTGCAGCTGCTCGTCGGTGGCATCGGGCAGCCCGTAGGCGTCGCGGACGAAGCGCACCATGTCGGCCCGGTAGTCGTGGCCGAAGGAGCCGAACTCGCCCGGTACCGACACCATCGCGTTGGCCGCGTCCATGGCCGTCTGGATGAAGGTGATCAGCGGCCGCCAGTGCATCGACATGGGGACGCCACGGCCCCGCTGGCCGTCGGCCAGCCAGGTCGGCCGCCGGACCAGCAGCTCGGGACCGAGCACAGCGATGGGATCGTTGTCGTGGGACAGGATCACCGCCCGGAGCCGGGCCCGCTGCTCGTCGTCGAGCGCCGCCAGCTGCTCGTGGCGGTCGAAGACACCCACGGTGCCTTCGGGCACCAGGGTGCTGCTGCCCCGGGTCATGCCGCTGCGCGACCACTTGGCCAGCCAGGGCAGCCCGACCCACAGGGCCCGGTCGATGCCGTAGTGGTCGAAGCCCTCGATGCCCTGGAACATCACCACGTCCGAGCTCGTCCAGGCGCCCAGGCTCTCCCCGAAGACCAGCACCCGGGGCCGGCGCTCCGGCGGACGCTCGGCCAGCCGCTGCTTGACGCCCCACAGCAGCAGCCGGAACTGGCCCTGGCCGAGGGCGACCTTCTGGACCGACAGGAACGAGGGGTAGCGGCCGTACTGGATGCAGCAGGTGGCGATGTCACCGCGACACAGGAGCTCGGCCGTCTCGATCAGGGTGTGGTCGACCCAGCCGGTGCCGGTGGGGGAGATCAGCAGCAGGTGCGAGCGGTCGAAGGCGCCGGTCCGGTCCAGCTCGGCCAGGGCCAGCTCGGCCCGGCCGGTCTGGTACAGCGGCTCGCTGTTGAAGCCGACGTAGGCGCGGATCGGTTGGGCCACCGCGGGCTCTCCCATGACCTGCTCGATCAGCTGCGGGGTGACGACATCGCTGACGTAGCGGCGGCCCTGCTGGCCGAGGTCGGCGAACGGCAGCAGGCTGCCGGGGCTGCCGGACACCAGGGGACTGGCCGGTGGGGTGGCGTAGGCGGGTTCGACCTTGTCGTTGGCCCGGCCGACGTAGGCCACCCCGACGTTGTACAGGGTGGCCGCCCCGGCGGCCCACAGGCCGGCGTTGACCGCCCGGGCCAGCAGCCGCCTGGACACCCCGGGCCCGAAGTAGGACTCCCACGCCCCTCGCGACCACACGAAACCTCGGGACAGCCCGGTGCCGACCGCCGCGACCGCGTACGAGGTCGCCAGGGTGGCCGGGAGCGTGGTCGTCTGGGGCAGCGGCCACCGCTGCACGGCGCCCTCGCTCACTCGCATCCGCCGAGCCCCCCACCACAGCATCCCGCCGGCCAGCGCCGCGCTCACCCCCAGTGGCCGGACCGCCCGCTTGGCCGGGTAGCGCTCCTGCACCGCCTGGCCAAGGTCGTGGATGGCGCCGCCGGCAGCACCGGCCCGCAGCAGCCGGCCGGCCGTCCGCACCGACGCCATCCACAGCCGGTCGCCATCCCGTTCGGGGAGCGAGGCCAGCACCGTGCCGCCGGCGCCGACCGCCGCCCGCACCGTCAACTGCCTGGCCAGCGGCGCTCCGGTCGGCACGGCCATGCTGGTCAGCCGCTCGGCGGCGCTGGTCGTGGCCCGAGCCCCGAGGACGCTCAGACCCATCGCGATGCCCTGGAGCCGGGAGGTCCGCGGCATCAGCGACGGGCCGAGCGCGTCCATGGCGGCGAAGGTCTCCAGCGGCGCCCCCGACGACGCCACCACGGGGTTCAGCCAGCGCGCCAGCCGCCGGCCCTGGCCGGACCAGTCGATGTCGGCGACAACGCCGCGCAGCCGTCCCATCTGGACGCCGTCCCCGCTGCTAGCGCCGCATCCGGTACTCGGACTCGGCCGCCCGCATCTCCTTGAACTCGCGCCCGTGCGCGGTCAGCGCCCAGATCACGAACACGTCCAGGGTGATGATCAGGATCGCCCAGAACGGGTAGTAGGGGATGAACAGGAAGTTGGTCGTGGCGCTGAACGCGGCCACGGTGATGCCCACCACCCGCGCCCAGGTCTGCCCCGACAGGATCCCCCAGCCGGCGAACGCCACGATCAGGCCGACCACCAGGTGGATCCAGCCCCAGGAGGTCGCGTCGAACTTGAAGATGTACTCGCGGGTGGGGACGTAAAACTCGTTCTCGAAGATGGCGATCAGGCCCTGCAAGGCCTGGAACACGCCGGCCATGATCATCATCACGGCGGCGAACACGGTGAAGCCGACCGCCGCGCCACTGGGTTCCCGGGTGGTCGGCGGATACTGCGACATGTCGTCGCTCATTGCGGTCCTCCTCTTCTTGTGCCGTTGGACCACGCTCGCACCGGGCGTGCGCCCGGGCATCCTCCGTTTAGGATGAGGTTGCGCGGGCGCCCGGGCCCGGCTCGTCGACCAGCGGGTCGAGCAGGATCCAGTGGGTGTCGCGGCGCGGGCGCAGGTAGAGCACGTCGTAGAGCAGCCCGGCAGCGAGGATGGCGGCCACCACGGCCAGGTCCCTGCCGGTCTGCAGCAGGACGGTGGCGACCACCCCGGCCAGCGCCACCACCGGGGCCAGTGGCCACAGGGGCATGCGGTAGGGCCTGGCCAGCTGGGGCTCCCGCAGCCGGCTGACCAGGGCCGACAGCGCGATCAGCGCGAAGGTGACGACGACGGTCAGGCTGGCGAAGGTGACCGCGGCCGCGTAGTCGGAGACGGCGGTCAAGGCCAGGGCGGCCACGGCGATGGCCAGGCTGGCGACCACCGGCGTCCTGGTTGCCGGGTGGATGCGGCCAAGGACGCGGCTGAGCGGGGCGGGCCAGGCCCGGTCCCGGCCGGAGCTGTACAGGATCCTGGCGTACTCCAGCAGCACGGCCAGGAGGATGTTGAAGAAGGTGGCCACCAGCGCCAGGGTGACGACGGTGACCAGCCTCTCGCCGCCGAGGGTGCGGACCAGGTAGGACATGGGGGCCGGGGCGCTGGTCAGGTCCGCCTGTGAGGGTGCCCCGAGCAGCGCGGCCGCGATCGCCAGCAGCTCGGCCACGGCGGCGACGCCCAGCGGGACCAGCACCGCGTGGGCGATGCCGCGGCGCGGGCCCCGGGTCTCCTCGGAGAAGATGACCGCGCTCCCGTAGCCGGCGTAGGCGCCCATGCCCAGGGCGACGCCGGCCAGCAGCGTCCGCAGGGTGGCCGGGGCGGCGCTGCCGTCGATGGCGTAGACGCGCGGGTCGATGAGTGTCCCGGCCCGTGACCAGTCGGCGTGGACGAAGCCGAGGCCAGCCACGACCAGGATGATGGCCAGCTCAAGGGCGAGCAGGGCGGCGGCCACGGCGGCGTTGAACCGGATCCCGGCCAGGGCCAGCGCCGCCGCGGCGGCCAGCAGGACCAGCGCCGCCGCCCGGGGGCTGATGGCCGGCCAGACGGCGTTCAGGTACTGGCCGGCGGCCAGCGCGAACGCACTCGGGACGATGATGAACAGCGCGAGCTGGAGGGTCAGGGCCAGAAAGCCGGCTCGGCGGCCCAGGACCCGGCCGACGATGCCGTACAGGCCGCCGGCGGTGGGGTACAGCGCGCCCAGCTCGGCCCAGCCCACCGCCAGGCAGCCGCTGATCAGGGCCGCGGCCAGGAACGCCAGGAAGGCGCCGCTGCCCTGCTGGTGCAGGGCGATCGAGCCGATGGCGAACACCGACGCCGCCGGGCCGATCACCGCCAGGGTGATCGTCATGTTGCCGGCCACTCGCAGCGTCCGGGCGAGCTGCTGCTGGTAGCGCCCGGCCGGCTGCGCGGGCGCCTGGCCCCCCGCTGGTGAACCGCTCACCGCTCTGGGAGCATCCCGAGGTCGCGGGCGCGGGTGACCGCCTCGTCCCGGGTGGAGGCGTCGAGCTTGCGGTAGATGGACTGGACCTGGCTCCTGATGGTGGTGACCGAGACCGACAGCTCGCGGCTGATCTCCCGGGTGGAGAGCTGGGTGGGGAGCAGCCGCAGGACCATGAGCTCCCGCCGGCTCAGGGGGGCCGCCCCATCGACCCGCCGGTGCGGCGCCGAGACGAGCGTTCGCTCGGTCTGCTCCAGCAGCACGGGCAGGGAGCCTGGATCCGCGGCTTCCTCGATCAGCGCGCGGGCTTGTCCGGCCAGCGCCCGGGCGCCGGGAAGGTCACCTCGATCCCGGCGCACGGACGCCCGTAGCAACAGGGTGAAGGCTCGTTGCAGCAGCATGCTGTCGATCATGACCGGCTCCAGGGCCCGCTCCAGCTGCAGCTCGGCCTCAGCCAGCTCGCCCTGGCGGGCCAGTGCCCGCCCCAGCGCCGCGTAGGCGATCCCACACATCGGCTCGGCGCTGAGGCCCTGGGTGTCGGCGGTCGACGCCGCCCGGCGGGCGAGCGTCAAGGCGGCGCCATCGTCGCCCTCGTCGCCGGCGAGCAGCGACAGCACCGCCAACGCCAGGACCACGGCCACCGGTTGCGCGGCCGCGGGCACGCGCCGGACCAGTTCCTCCAGCTGGGGGCGCGCCCAGGCCGCCCGTCCGGCCAGGTACAGGGAATGGCCCAGCGCCGACTGCGCCATCCACCAGAACTGCAAGGGTTCCGGACCGGCGAGCTCCAGCGCGCGCCGTCCCGCAGCCACCGAGCGACGCACGTCGTCGAACACCAGCGAGGCCCGGGCCAGGTTGGCGCCGAACGCCAGCGAGCTGACGCCCTCTGGCAGGCCTCCCGCTTCATTGACGCCGTCCGGCAGGCTTGCCTCGGCGCCGTCACGCTCCACGGCGGCCAGCCACTCCTCGGTCTGCTCCCTCGAGGCGCCGCTGTACCCACGGATCCAGGCGGCGACGTAGGCGACCGGCGGGTCGGCCAGGATCGCCTCGTCGGGCAGCCGGTCCAGCCAGCGGGCCACGGTCGCCCGTTGCCCTCGGCGCCAGTAGTCGAGCCAGTGCTGCGCGATCAGCGCCGCTGCCTCGCCGAACTCCCCGGTCGAGCTGGCATGCCCGATGGCCTCGTCGAGGTTGCCCGCCTGCCGGAACCAGGCTGCGGCCCGCCGGTGCAGCGTCGCCGGCAGCGCCGGCTCGCGGCTGGCGAGCTCCAGGCGGAGCAGCTGCGCGAACAGGTGGTGGTAGCGGTACCACTGGCGGTGGTCGTCCAGCGCCACCAGGAACAGGTTCGAGCGTTCCAGCTCAGCCAACAGCTCCGCCGACCCTTCGGCCTCCAGGACGGCGTCGCACAACGGGCCCGACAGGCGCTCCAGGATCGATGTCCGCAGCAGGAACGTCCTGGTCTCCTCGGTCTGTCGCTCGAGCACCTCGGCGGCCAGGTAGTCGGCGACATGCCGGTTGTCGCCGTGGAAGGCGGCGATGAACGCGCTCGAGTCCTGCCGGCCGCGAAGTGAGAGCCCGGCCAGGACGAGCCCGGCCGCCCAGCCCTCGGTCCGCTCGGCCAGGCGCTGCACGTCCCCGGCCGTCAGCTGCAGCCCCATCGCGGTGTTCAGCAGGGCGATGGCCTCGTCATCGGTGAACTGCAGGTCGGCGACGCGGATCTCGGCCAGCTGCCCTCTGGCGCGCATCCTTGCCAGGGGCAACGGGGGGTCGGTCCGGCCCGACAGCGCCAGGTGGACGTCTGCCGGGAGGTGGTCAAGGAAGAGGTTCAGGGTCTGATGGCAGGTCGGGTCGGTGATCACGTGGTAGTCGTCCAGGACCAGCACCAGCGGCGAGCCGATCGCGTGAAGGTCGTTGAGCAGCCCCGGCAGGACTGCCCGGTGCAGGTCCGCGGTTGGGCGTGCCAGGGCCGCGAGCGCGGCCGCGCCCACGTCCGGGTCGACGATGCGGAGGGCCTCGACCACATAGACCCAGAAGCGGGTCGGGTCGTTGTCCGCCTCGTCCAGCGAGACCCAGGCCACCCGGCCGTTGCCGGCGGCAGCCTGCCACTGGGCCAGCAGGGTCGTCTTGCCGAACCCGGCCGGGGCCTCCACCAGGCACAGCTTGCCCTGCAGCCCGGCCCGCAGCAGCGACTGTAACCCGCCGCGGGCGATCAGCCCGGCTCGGGGGGCCGGCGGCACCAGCTTGGACCACACCAGACCACGGTCCGGCGGGCCTGTCGCCTCAGCGGCGCCGGAGCCGGAACTGTCGGTGTCCTGAGCCGGCAGGTTCAGGGTGCACCAGGCGGTCTTGCCGCCGGTCACCTCCTGCCGCACCCCCCACGAGGTCGCCACCTGGTCCACGACCAGCAGGCTGAGCCTGCGGTCGATCTCCTCGTTGGTGACCAGCAACCCGAGCAGGTTCGGGTCCCGGTCGTGCACCGCCAGGCGCAGTGAGGAGCCGCGCAGCTCCACCCGCAGCTCCATGGGGGTACCGGCGTGCATCGTGGCGAGCGAGACCAGCTCGCTGGCCAGCAGCGCCGCCGGGTCGGACAGCCGCTGGAGCTCCCAGCGGTTGCAGACCTCGCGGACAAATGCCCGGCCGTCGCGGGCCGCGGTCGGTACGGGCCTGAGTGCCAACTGCTCGCGCAGCCACGGCGGTCGAGCCGAGACATTGGCCAGTGCCTGGTCCAGGCTGGGATACAGCGCCAGCCGATGGGCAACTCCCTGGTGCATGAGAATCTCAGCCACCGCCGGCTGGGCGCCGCACAGGACCAGCGCGGTGTCGGGCCAGCCGAGGGCGGGATGCCGGATCGAGCTGAACACCGCGGCGCACAGCGGATCGATCGCCTCCACCCGGCTGAGGTCGCAGACGATCGCCGGTGGCTGCTCAGCCAGGTGCTTGAGGACGGCCCGCTGCAGCTGTGGAGCGGCGGCAAGGTCGATCCGCCCGGCCAGGGACAACACCACGATTCCCTGCTGGCTGGACTGCTCGATCTGCATCGCGGCCCCTCCATCCGGGCCGAGCTACAGTTCACTATGGCGATGGCAGGACCTGGTGTCCTCTGGCGTCGCGGCTCCGCCCCGTATCCGGCCGAACCGCATGATCACAGCTTAACGGTGCGAGAGCATCGGGCGAGCGACGCATGCCCTGCGCGACAGATGACCTAGATCCCCTTACAGTCGACATTGAACGATCCGCCAAGTGGGAGACGGCGATGCACCAACGGCCGGTCAGGGTCTTCGTCATTGACGACCACACGGTGGTCCGCCGCGGCCTGCGCGCCTATCTGGAGATGGTGGACGACATGGAGGTGGTGGGGGAGGCAGCCGACGGGCAGGAGGCGCTGGCGGCAATTGAAGCGCTGGTCGCGGCCGGCCAGCCACCCGATGTGGCACTGATGGACCTGATCATGCCCGGCATGGACGGCGTCACCGCCACCGCGGCGATCACCCAACGCCATCCCGAGATGGAAGTGGTGGCGATGACCAGCTTCGCCCAGGCCGACCTGGTCCATGGCGCCCTTCAGGCCGGCGCGGCCGGGTATCTGCTCAAGGACGCCGAAGCCGATGAGGTCGCCGCGGCCATCCGGGCCGCGCTTCGCGGTGAGGTGCATCTGGACCCGGCGATCGCCAAGCAGCTGACGCGGTCGCTGGTGGCCCCCAAGCCGCAGTCGGTCGACTCCCTCACCGACCGGGAGCGAGAGGTGCTGGTCCTGGTGGCCAGGGGCCTCTCCAACCAGCAGATCGCGGATTCGCTGGTGATCAGCGAACGCACCGCCCGGACCCATGTGAGCAACATCCTCGGCAAGCTCGGCGTGGCGTCAAGGACCCAGGCCGCCCTGCTGGCGATCCGGGAGGGCATCGCGGAGGCTTCCCCGGCGTCCTAGCCAGCTGGCGACCCTGGCGAGATGAGGACATTCGTGTCGCCGGAGGCGGGTCATTTGCCCGAGGCTCCGGCGGGTCCCCTGCCGTACGGTCTGAGGTAGGTCCACCGGCCCCAGACGAAGGAACCGATGTGCAGGAGGCCGTGCCCGAGGACCCGGGGGACGCCCACAAGGTCAGGGTCCTGATCGTCGATGACAATGCCCGGGTCCGGCGGGCGCTCCGCAGCCTGATCGAGTGTGCGCCGGACCTCGCGGTGGTCGGCGAGGCCGGGTCCACGCCGAGCGCCGAGCGCCTCGATCTGGAGCTGCTTCCTGACGTGGTCGTCCTGGACCTGCGGCTGCCGCAGGCGCCGCATGGCATGCAGGTCCTCCGGCAGCTGCGAGGCCGGGGCCGCCCGGTGGTCGCCATCAGCGGCCTGGGGGAGCTGGGACCCCCGGCGATGGTGGCGGGCGCGCACGCGTTCTTCGAGAAGCACGGCCGGAACGTGGATGACCTCCTCGACATGATCCGCGCCGCCTACCGGCACGTTCCCTGGCCGCGAGGCGACTGAGGCCCACCCCCTGCGTGCCTCCCGGTGGTCGACTCGGGTGGCGGAGGGCGGTACCGTTTGTCACGGCCCAGCGCAGACATGGGAGGCCTGACGATCGCCGACGCGCCGCTCCCCGCCGCGCCGCCGACGTGGTGGGGCTTGCTGGTTTCCGCACGGTCGCTGCGGTATGCGGCCGGGGTGCTCCTGGTCGCGGCCGGCTACTACGCCGCCGCCCAGGGTGGCGAGGCATTCCTGCTGACGGGCGGGGTGGGTGCCTTCTGGCCGGCCACCGGCGTGGGGATCGCGGTGCTGTACCTGGGCGGGCTGCGGTGGTGGCCTGGGATCCTGCTCGGGGACCTGGTCGGCACGCTGGTTGACCTGCCGGGCGCGCGGCAGCCGCTGGTGGTCGCGCTTGCCGACACGGCAGGCCACATGGCCAGGGCGATTGTGGCGGTGCTCATCCTGCAGCGGCTCGTCGGCCGCCGAGCGGCCATGGATCGGCTCGAGCAGGTTGGCGCCGTCTTCGTCGCCGTCGCGATCGGGGAGTCGCTCGCGGCGACCGCCGCGATCCTCGCCCGGTGGGCGGCCGGCGTGCTTGCCGTATCCGAGATGGCCGAGTTCTGGCGGAGCTGGTGGCTGGGCGGGGTCGCGGGCGGCCTGGTCGTCCTCCCGCTCGCCTTGGCGTGGGCGCACGGGCCTGCGTCGGTGTGGCGGGGCCGCGGGGCGGTCGAGGGGGCATTGATGCTCGCCACCGTCGCCGGACTGAGCGTGATCGCGCTGTCCGCGGCCCAGCCGCTCACCTACATGGTGTTTCCGCCGTTCATCTGGGCCGCACTTCGATTTGGCCCCCAGGGCGCGACCGTGGCGGTCGCGGTTGCGGCATTGGTCGCGGTGCTGGCCACCTCGCACACGCAGGGATTCTTCGTCGAGCTCTCGCCCACCGACAGTGCGCTGAATCTCCAGCTCTACATCACCTTTGCCGCGCTGACGACGTTCTGCCTGGCGGCGATCGTCAGCGAGCGCCGACGCGCCGCACTGGAGCTGGCCGAGTCGCAGCGCCGCGAGGGTGAGCGAGCCGCCCTCGAGCGACAGCGCATCGCCCGCGACCTGCACGACTCGGTCTCGCAGTCCCTGTTCTCCACCACACTCCACGTCCGGACCGCGCAGCGCGCGCTGGAGCTGGAGCAGCTGGATGCCACTGGCCGGGTGGGCGAGGAGCTGAGCGAGATTGGCCAGCTGACCCGGAGCACGTTGGCCGAGATGCGCGCCCTCATCTTCGAGCTCCGGCCTGGTGCGCTCGCCGAGGAGGGACTGGTCGCCGCCCTCGCCAAGCAGGCCTCGGCGCTCAGCGCCCGGGAAGGACTCCAGGTCGAGGTCGACGGGCCGAGTGAGCGCCTACCGCTGGAACCGGAGGTCGAGGAGCAGCTGTACCGCCTCAGCCAGGAAGCCCTGGCGAACGTGGTCAAGCACGCTGGGGCGAACCGCGCGACCGTCCGCATCGCGCCAAGGGACGGTACCGTGCTGGTCGAGGTGCACGACGACGGCCGCGGCTTCGATCCGGCCAGCGTGGGCCGCGAGCATTTCGGCCTGCATTCCATGCGAGGCCGCGTCGCCGATCTCGGAGGCCGGCTCGAGGTGGCAAGCGCTCCCGGCCACGGCACCGTCCTCCGCGTCGAGGTACCGGCCCGCCGGTAGTGGCTCGCTGCCTGGCATATGGGTCATCCTCAGCGCAGACTAGTGCGGGTCAGGCCCGCGTCTGCTTGGAGGGCCCCATGTCGCACCACGACCCCCAGCCGCCCGTGCTCCTCCCGACGCTGTCCCGCGGCAGGCACCGCAGCCCGCGCAAGGGCGCCTGCTTCATGGAGTTCGCCTCCCTGCTGGCCGGCGAGCGCTGGAGCGACCACCCGACCTGCACCCATCCCTTGCTGGCGGCGGTGGCCCGCCATGTCAACGACCTCACCTCCGACGCTGGCCGCTCCCGGCTGGCTGTACTGATCCCCTCGGTGGTCGGCCTGACCGGCGACGACCTGCACATCGACGCGCGGATTGCGTTGGGGTCGGCCCGGCTGGCCCTGCCGGTGGCGGCGGCCGAGCGTCAGCGGGTGCTGGCCGTGGGGGTGCTGTCATGCGAGCGGGTGCTCGCCGACCTGGACCGGCGACCGCCGGGTGAGCTCACGGAGGCGAGCCGCATGGCCCTGGCCCGGGCCCCGCACGCCGCCGGCTGGGCTGCCCGGTTCACCAGCGCCGCCCCGAGCCTGGCGTTCTCGGCCAAGCGCTTCCGTCGGCAGGCTGCGCCCACCATCGTCCGCACCGCGGCCCAGGGGATCGCCCAGGCGTGCGTGCCCGACCCCGACGGGATGCTTCGTGACCTGCTGACCGGCGCGATCGATGCCTGCGCCGCCTGCCGGCGCGAGGATGCATGTGCCGTCGTCAACCCGGCCAGTGCTCCGGAGCGAGGCTGGCAGGCATCGATCGGCCGGACGTGACCTTCCCGTCCTAGGAGGCGGGGATCAGCTCCAGCTGCTTGAGCACGGTGACGCCGTCGTCGAGGCCGAGCTCCTCGGTGATGAGGCCGTTCTCGACGCGGAGCACGGAGATCCCGGTGAAGCGCATCTTCCTGCCCGAGCCGGCCGGGAGGGCGCCGACGGGGAGGTCGCTGAACGCGTCGCCGGTGTGGGTGCCGCCGCCCTCCCACTGGCCGACCACGTAGTCGCCCTCGGCGATCAGGTCGGCGGTGCCCCAGAAGTTCAGGTCGGGGAAGGCCGCGCGGAACTCGGTCGCGAACGCTCGCACGTCCTCGCGGCCCCGGCGGGGCTTGTGCATCGAGTACTCGAACCGGATGTCGGGGGCGGCCAGCTCGTCGATGACGTCAGGGTTCCAGGGGTTGCCCCAGAACTCGGTGAACCACCGCTGGACGATCGCCTTGTTGTCCTGCTCCATCGTCGCTCCCTTCGGTCGTGCCGACGGTTACGTTGACCAGACGCAGAACCCCGGGCGGATGTGAGGTCCACCAGCCGCTCCAGCTACAGGAGATGGCGGCGCAGGAAGCCGAGCTCGTCGGCCACGACCACCTCGTGCTGGGGGCCGTCGTAGATGCGCCACCCGTTCGGGGTCGATGCCCGGGAGCGACCGGGCGAAGGCG
>Ga0081539_10002254_pt1 | contig 28046 bp, 23 predicted proteins | sample TabmetS4T2R2_FD_71023 | JGI IMG/M metagenome (GOLD analysis project Ga0081539, IMG submission 71023) | Tabebuia heterophylla rhizosphere microbial communities from the University of Puerto Rico - S4T2R2 | ecosystem: Host-associated > Plants > Roots > Rhizosphere ... | reverse complement strand
GCGGTGTGCACCCGGCGCACCAGCTCGTCCATCAGCCGCCCCTTCCACTCCGACCAGGCGCCCGGTCCGGTGGCCTGCGAGTCGGCCCGGGCCAGGGCGTGCAGCAGATCCAGCGTGGCGCTGTCGCCGACGGCCTCGGCGACGGTCGAGATGGTCACCGGGTCGCCGAGGTCGCGCCGGGTCGCCGCGTCCGGCAGGAGCAGGTGCAGCCGGACGAGCTTCACCACGGTGGCCACGTCGGCCGGCGGCAGGCCGATCCGCGCGGCGATCTCGGCGGCGATCGGGGCGCCGGCGACGCTGTGGTCGCCGGGCAGACCCTTGCCCACGTCGTGCAGGAACGCGCCGATCAGCAGCAGGTCGGGACGGTCCACCTCGCGGGCGTACGCGGTCGCCTCGTACGCCGCCTGGACGAGGTGCCGGTCGAGGGTGAACCGGTGCACCGGGTGGTGCTGCGGCAGGCTGCGCATCCGCGCCCACTCCGGCAGCCAGGCGTCGACCAGCCCGTACCGGTCGCAGGTCTCCCAGGTGGGCAGCAGGCCGGGGCCGGAGCCGAGCAGCGAGACCAGCGCCGCGCGGGCGGCCGGCGGCCACGGGTTGGGCAGCGGCGGCGAGAACGCGGCGAGCCATTCGCTGGTGGCGCGGGCGATCGGCAGCCCTATGGTGGCGGCCGCGGCGGCCACCCGCAGCGACAGGCTCGGGTCGGGCACCGGCCCGATCGCGGTCCGCGCCAGCACCAGCTCGCCGTCCTGTTCCACCACGTCCCGGGCGACCGGCCGGCGCACCGGCGCACCGGCCGGCGCGCCCCGCCGGCGCGCGCTGCGCAGGCGGTCGGCCGCGCGCCAGGCGTCGTCGAGGGCGTGCGCGACGGTCCGCGCGTCACCCGCCACCCGGCGCAGGAGGATGTCGCCGTCGTCGAGGTCGAGCAGGCCGGCGACCGTGTCACGCTCCTGGGCTACGAGCCGGTCGACCCGGCGGCCGACCGCCAGGTGCAGGGCGTCGCGGGTGTCGAGCAGGCGCAGGTCGGCGGCGCGTACCGCGGGCCGCATCGTGTCGGCGACCCCGGCCCGGCCGATGCCACGCAGGATGGTCACGTCGCGCAGGCCGCCGGCCGCCTCCTTGAGGTCGCCCTCGAGCAGGAAGGCGAGCTCGCCGTGGCCGGCCCAGCGGGCGGTGGTGAGCTCCCGCAGCTGCGGCAGGAGCCGGTTCGCGGTGCGCCGCCACTGCTCGCCGGCGGCGGTGATCAGGTCGCCGGAGAGCGCCGCGTCGCCGGCCACGTGCCGGGCGTCGAGCAGGCCGAGGGCGACCTTGACGTCGTCGTGCGCGACCGACAGCGCCTCCGGCAGGGTGCGTACGGAGTGGTCCAGGCCGATCCGGGCGTCCCAGATCGGATACCAGAGCGCCGAGGCGATCCGGTCGATCCCGGCCATGCCCTCGTGCAGCAGAACGAGATCGACGTCGCTGTACGGCGCGCAGTCGCGCCGGCCGAGGCCGCCCACCGCGAGCAGGCTCACGCCGGGCAGGTGGCCGGGGAAGAGAGCGGCCAGCCACGCGTCGAGCGCTGCCGCCCGGTCGGCCCGGGCGGCAGCGCCGATGTGCCGTTTCAGCTCTTCCGGCGAATTGCTGTCGAGCGAGCCGCCGGGCGGTACCTCGGTTCTCCGCCGCAGGTAGAGCTCGGCGGGTACCGATGCCGGCGGCTCGCTGGACATGCGGGTCATTCGGCCGCCAGATCAGAGCGCGTCGAGGCCGCGCTCACCGGTACGGACCCGGACGACGTCGTCCACCGACGTCACCCAGACCTTGCCGTCACCGATCTTGCCGGTCCGGGCCGAGGTGACCACGGCGTCGACGATCTTCTCCACGTCGATCTCGTCGGTCACCACCTCGACCTTGATCTTGGGTAGGAACTCGACCGTGTACTCGGCGCCCCGGTACACCTCGGTGTGGCCCTTCTGCCGTCCGTAGCCCTGTACCTCGCTCACGGTCAGGCCCGCCACGCCGAGGGCGTGCAGCGCCTCCTTCACCGCGTCGAGCTGGTACGGCTTGATGACCGCGGTCACCAGCTTCATGCTCAGTCCCTCCATCGGAGCAGTCATCGGAAATCTAACCGGCGACCTTCTGGCTGACGTCGGCCTTGCCGTCCGCGTCCACCCGGCCGCTGCCGGGTGCGAGGCCGGCCATGGCGAACGCGCCGCCGCCGCCGGAGCCTCCGGCGGGGGTGATCTCGTAGCCGGTCTCACCGTGGTCGGCGATGTCGATGCCGCCGATCTCGGCCTCGTCGCTGACCCGCAGACCCTTGGCGGCCTTGATGATGAGCGCCAGCACCGCCGCGACCGCGAAGGAGTAGATCGAGACCACGAGACTGCCCAGGAACTGCCGGCCCAGCTGGGTGACGCCGCCGCCGTAGAAGAGGCCCTCGCTGGCGTTGAGGATCGCGCTGTCCGCGACGCCCGCGTTCACCTGGGCGGTCGCGAACAGGCCGATGGACAGCGAGCCGATCCAGCCGCCGACGAAGTGGACGCCGACCACGTCGAGCGAGTCGTCGTAGCCGAACCGGTACTTCAGGCCGACCGCCAGGGCGCAGACCGCACCGGCCACCAGGCCGATGATGATCGCCGCGAACGGGGCGACGAAACCACAGGCCGGGGTGATCGCGACCAGCCCGGCCACGGCGCCCGAGGAGGCGCCGACCATGGTCGGCTTGCCGTCGCGCAGCCACTCGACGAGGATCCAGCCGAGCAGCGCGGCCGCCGTCGCGACCTGCGTGTTGATGAAGGCGAAGATGGTGGTTCCGTCGACGGTCAGCTCGGAGCCGGCGTTGAAGCCGAACCAGCCGAACCACAGCAGGCCGGCGCCGAGGGCGACGAACGGCACGTTGTGCGGGCGCATGTTCTCCCGCGGCCAGCCGATCCGCCTGCCGAGCACCAGGGCGAGGGCGAGCGCCGCCGCACCGGCGTTGATGTGCACCGCGGTACCACCGGCGAAGTCCAGTGCGCGGATCTTGGCGCCGATGAAGCCGCCACCCCAGACCCAGTGCGCCACCGGGACGTAGACGAGCGTGAACCAGCCGAGCGCGAACAGCACCCAGCCGCCGAACTTCATGCGGTCCGACACGGCGCCGCTGATCAGGGCCACCGTGATGATGGCGAACATCATCTGGAAGGCCATGAAGGCGTACGTCGGGATGCCGGTGTTGGCGCCGAAGAACAGCCACTCTTCGGTGATCTTGTCAGTGCCGGTGCCGAAGTAGGTGAAGCTGCCGATGATGTTGTTCAGGCCGGAGCTGCCGTTCACGCCGAAGGCGAGGGTGAAGCCGTACACGACCCACAGGACGGAGACGAGCCCGATACACGAGAAGCTCATCATCATCATGTTCAGAACGCCCTTGGACCGGTTGAGGCCACCGTAGAACAGCGCCAGACCCGGAGTCATGAGCAAAACGAGCGCAGACGACAGGAGCAACCAGGCGGTATTGCCGGTGTTGATCTCCACGCTGCCTCCTCTCGGATTATGAGGTGTCCTCCCACACGACCCACGCGGCAGCGTCGCCAGGTGGCCGGTTACGTGGCGGAAGCCTTCCGGTTTGCTGTTTCGAGCACGGTCTACCTGCCATTTCGGGCGCGTGACGCGTTGTTTCGGACGTGTGAAGAAACTTTCACGAGCCGCTCGGCGAGAAGGCCTGAACTGGTGCGACGGCCGACGACCGATCAACGAAGGGCGTACTCGAGGGTGTGACGTTCGTAATCGAGCAGCCGGAGATCGCGCATCGGACGCCGGAGATGCCCTTTATGTACGATTCGCACGAAGGCCGGATCGCCGGCCGCCGCCATCCGCCGGATGCCCTCGACGTGGTCCACGATCCGCTTCCGGATCGTCCGGATCAGCCGGTGCCGGTCGCGCGGGATCAACCCGTACGCGTCGGCGAAGAGCCGCAGCCGGCGCGGCCGGTTCGGCCGCTTCCAGCCCAGCGTGTACGAGTCCCGGTCGCTGAACAGCGGCACCCAGGTCCACGCCGCGTACGCCACGTCGTAGATGCGGGCGCCGGGCGAGGCCAGGTCGAAGTCGATCAGCGCGAGTGTGCCGTCCGGCCGCCAGACCACGTTGTGCGGCGCCGCGTCGTGATGGCAGATCACCTCGGTGTCCGGCGGAGGCGGGCCGAACGACCGCCAGACCGCGTTGGGCGGCGGGACGAACCCGTACTGCGCGTCGTGGAACATCCGCAGCATGGTCGCGACGGTGACCAGCGCCTCCTCGGTGACCCAGTGCGGGGCCAGCGGATACTCGCCGCACTCGCCGTCGAGGTACGACAGCACCTCGCGACCCTTCTCGTCCATCCCGAGGACGCGGGGCGAGCCGGTGAAGCCCACCCGTTCCAGGTGGTTGAGCAGGCTGTGCACGGCGGGCGTCCACGGACCGGCGTTACGCCGGACGGTGTCGCCGATCCGCGAGACCGTGCTGACGTTGCCGCCGTGCAGCGGAATCTCCCGCACCGGCTCCTGCGTCACCCACAGCCTCCCCGTAACCGTCCCACCGTCTCGCCGGCCCCGAGCCTACGCGTCGGTGCCAAGCAGCGCCTCGACGAACGCGGCCGGCTCGAACGGCGCCAGGTCGTCCTTACCCTCGCCGAGACCCACCAGCTTGACGGGAATGCCCAGCTTGCGCTGCACGGCGATGACGATGCCGCCCTTCGCGGTGCCGTCGAGCTTGGTCAGCACCACGCCGGTGACATCCACCACTTCGGTGAACACCCGCGCCTGTTCGAGCCCGTTCTGACCGGTCGTGGCGTCCAGGATCAGCAGCGTCTCGTCGACCGGGCCGTGCTTCTCCACCACCCGCTTGACCTTGCCCAGCTCGTCCATGAGACCGACCTTGTTCTGCAGGCGCCCGGCGGTGTCGATGAGCACGGTGTCCACGCCGGTGTCGATACCCCGCTTGACCGCGTCGAACGCCACGCTGGCCGGGTCGCTGCCCTCCGGGCCGCGCACGGTCTCCGCGCCGACCCGTTCCCCCCAGGTGGCGAGCTGCTCGGCGGCGGCGGCGCGGAACGTGTCGGCCGCGCCGAACAGCACGGTACGCCCGTCCGCGATCAGCACCCGGCCGATCTTGCCGCAGGTGGTGGTCTTGCCCGCGCCGTTCACGCCGACGATCAGCATGACCGCCGGCCGGCCGTCGTGCGGCAGGGTCTTGAGGGTGCGATCCATGCCGGGCTCGAGCGCCGCGACCAGCTCCTCGGCGAGCTGCTGGCGCACCTCGGCCACGGTACGGGTGCCGAGCACCCGGACCCGCTCCCGCAACCGCTCGACGATCACCTGGGTGGCCTCCACCCCGACGTCCGCGGAGATGAGACTGTCCTCGATCTCCTCCCAGGCGTCCTCGTCCAGATGATCGCGGGAGAGCACGCTGAGCAGGCCCCGGCCGAAGATGTTCTGCGAGCGCGCCAGGCGGGCCCGCAGCCGCACCAGCCGGCCCGCGGTCGGTTCCGGCTTCTCCAGCGCCGGCGCCGGGGGCTCGATGAGCGGCGGCAACTCCTCCTCGGGAACCCGTGGCACGAGGACCGGCGGGGCCTCCGGTTCGGCGACGGGCGCCTCGGTGGGCGGGCGTTCGAGGGTGGTGGTGCCGCCTTGCGGGGGAGGCGGCAGCTGCCGGCGGCGCATCCTCGGCACCACCAGACCGACGGCCCCCACCACCAGAACGACGAGCAAGATCACTGCGGCGACCACGTATTCCATGCCGAAATCCTGACAGATGCGCCGGGCGGACGTGGCGTCGCCCGTGCAGTGGCGGCATCCAGGTCCGGTGACGGAGGATGGGACCCCCTCGGCATGTTCTCATTCAGCGTGGAGGCTCTCCCATGCGCCAACCCGGGTCGGCGGTCCGCCGTCCAACCGCCCCGCCTACCGCCCTTCCGCGGACTGAAGCCTGATGACGGCACACCTTCTCATCGGCCCACTGCTGCGGCGTGTGGTGGGCGACCGCGCCACCGTCTGGCTGGAGACCACGGAGCCGGCCTTCGTGCGGGTGGAGGCCGAGGGCGGCGGCGCCGGCTCGGCGCCGACCTTCACGGCGTACGGGCATCACTACGCACTCGTGGTGGTGCGGGACCTGCGACCCGACGCCGCCAGCGCGTACCGGGTGCTGCTCGACGACCGCCAGGTATGGCCGCCCGCGGAGTCCCCGTACCCGCCGTCCGTGATCCGCACCCGGCCGGCCGACGACCGTGACGCCCCGGTCAGGCTCGCCTTCGGGTCGTGTCGCGAGGCGACACCGCGGGCCACCCGCCGGCGGCTGCCGCCGGACGCCCTCGACGCCCTCTCCCGCCGCCTGATGGCCGACCCGCAGGGCGCCGACGTGCGGCCCGATCTCATCCTGCTGCTCGGCGACCAGGTGTACGCCGACGAGACGTCGGCCAAGATCCGCCGCTTCCTGCGCCGCCGCCGCGCCGCCGGCCACGACGGCCCGTCCGACCAGGTGGTGACGTTCGAGGAGTACACGAAGCTGTACCTCGAGTCGTGGCGCGACCCGGAGATCCGCTGGCTGCTCGCCACCGTGCCGAGCGTGATGATCTTCGACGACCACGAGCTGATCGACGACTGGAACACGTCGGCGGCGTGGCGCGCCGACATGAGCCGGGAGCCCTGGTGGCTGGAGCGGATCACCGGCGGGCTCGCCTCCTACTGGGTCTACCAGCACCTGGGCAACCTGAGTCCGGACGAGCTGGCGGCCGATCCGCTGTTCCAGAAGGTGACCACCGTCGACGACGCCACCGACCTGCTGCACGAGTTCGGCCGCACGGTCGACACCGCCGACGTCGAGCGCCATCGCTGGAGCTACGCCCTCGACCTCGGCCGCACCCGTCTGGTGATGCTGGACAACCGGTGCAACCGCGTGCTCACCTCCGGAGACCGCGCGATGCTGCCGGCCGCCGAGTGGAACTGGTTCGTCGACCAGGCGCACGGCGAGTACGACCACCTGGTGATCGGCTCGTCGCTGCCCTGGTTGATGCCGCCCGCGATCCACCACCTGGAGTCCTGGAACGAGCGCACCGCGGACTCCGCCCGGCCCTGGCTCGCAGACCTGGCCGAGAAGATGCGGCGGGCCTTCGACCTGGAACACTGGGCGGCGTTCAGCCGGTCCTTCGACGCGCTGGGCGAGCTGTTCCGGCGGCTCGGCGAGGGCGGGTCCGGCGCGCCCGGCCACCGCGTCGGCGCGGGCGGGGCGTACGCGGCCCCGGCCTCGATCAGCGTGCTATCCGGGGACGTGCACCACTCGTACGTAGCCCAGGCCGACTTCGGCACCCGGATGGCCACCCCGGTGATGCAGCTGACCTGCTCCCCCGTGCACAACCAGGTACCCGCCGCCGTCCGGCCGCTGATGCGCTTCGGCTGGTCCCGGGCGGCCGCGCGCGCCATGCGCGGCCTCGCCCGCTCGGCCGGCGTGCCGCGCCCCGCCTGGACCTGGAAGCGCCTGGCCGGCCCGTACTTCGGTAATGCGGTGAGCACCCTGCGGCTCGCCGGTCCGTCCGCGACCGTCCGGGTGGAGGGCACCACCAAGGACGGCAACCTCTTCCCGGTGGCCGAGGTGACCTATCCATAGTCGGAGCGCGGCGCGTCAGCCCAGGTCCAAGGCCTTCCGCAGGTACTCGACGTGCTGCGGACCGGTCCACCGGTACGCCGGCAGTCCCGCCGCCCGGGCGGCGCGCACGGCACGGTCGTCGTCGTCCACGAAGAGCACGTAGTTCGGCTCGACACCGAGGATTTCGCACGCCCGCGGGAAGAACTCCGGCGCCGGCTTGTGGACCCCCAGCTCCCACGAGCTGATCACGACGTCGACCTCGTCGGTCAGCCCGAGCGCATCCAGATCAGGGCGCAGCCGGTCGGTTCCGTTCGTCGCGATGCCGACCGGCCGGCCCGCCACCCGGACGGAGCGGACGAACGCCAACGCGTCCGGGTCGGGTTCCCCTCGGTAAGCCTGCCATTCGGCGACAGCGGCCGCCCCGGCGCCGATCGGCAGGCGTTCGGCGACCAGCGCCATCCACTCGGCGTCGGTCAGTCCTCCGGCCATCGCGGGCTGGTAGATGTCCCACGACATCGCCGTCTCCAACAGCGCGGCCGGCCGGAGACCGTACTTGATCTCGACGGCGATCATCGGTGCCGGGTCCCAGCGACGCAGCACGCCGTCCAGGTCGATCAGCAGGGCTCGGGCGCGGTCGCGCGACATCGGTGCTAGTCCTCCGGTTCGCGGTTGAGGCGCTGGCTGATCACCTGGGTGACGCCGGAGCGCATCGTGACGCCGTAGAGGGCGTCCGCGACCTCCATCGTGCGCTTCTGGTGCGTGATGATGAGCAGCTGGCTCTTCTCCCGCAGTTGCTGGAAGAGGGTGATCAACCGGCCCAGGTTGACGTCGTCGAGGGCCGCCTCCACCTCGTCCATGATGTAGAAGGGCGACGGACGCGCCCGGAAGATGGCGCAGAGCATCGCCACCGCGGTGAGCGAGCGCTCGCCGCCGGAGAGCAGAGACAGCCGCTTGATCTTCTTGCCCGGCGGGCGGGCTTCGACCTCCACGCCCGTGGTGAGCATGTCCTCCGGGTCGGTGAGCACCAGCCGGCCCTCGCCGCCGGGAAAGAGCACCTGGAACACGATCTGGAACTCCCGCGCGGTGTCCTCGAAGGCCGAGGTGAACACCTCGAGGATGCGGTCGTCGACGTCCTTGACGACGGTGAGCAGGTCCTTGCGGGTGGCCTTGAGGTCCTCGAGCTGATCGGAGAGGAACTTGTAACGCTCCTCCAGCGCGGCGAACTCCTCCAGGGCGAGCGGGTTGACCTTGCCTAGCAGGGCCAGGTCCCGTTCCGCCTGGTTGGCCCGCTTCTCCTGGGTGGGCCGGTGGAACGGGGCCGCCCGCGGCGCGGGCTTGCCGTCCTTCTCCGCCTGCGCCAGTTCGGCGGCGGTCGGCGGAACCGGCTGGTCCGGGCCGTACTCGCTGATCAGGGTCTCGACGTCGAGCGAGAAGTCCTCGGCCGCCTTCGCCTCGAGCTGTTCGATCCGCATCCGCTGCTCGGCACGGGCGACCTCGTCGCGGTGCACCTCGGAGGTGAGCCGCTCCAGTTCGACGGAGAGGCGCTTCGCGTTCGCGCGTACCTCCTGAAGCTCCGCCTCGCGTGCGGTGCGCGCCCGCGCCAGCTCGTCGCGGGCGTCGACGGCCGCGGCCAGGGAGACCGCGACGCGCGACAGCGCGGCGGCGGCGCCGATCGCCACCGCCCGGGCGATCTCCGCACCGCGGGCCCGCGCGGCCCGGCGGGCCGCGGCCCGTTCCCGGGCCTGCCGCTCGGCGTCCGCCTGGCGCACCAGCGAGTCGGCCCGGCCGGCGATCGAGGAGACGCGCTCCTCGGCGGTGCGCACGGCGAGCCGCACCTCCAGCTCGTTCTGCCGGGCCTGCGGGACCAGCGCGGCCAGCTGGTCGCGCTCCTCGGTGGAGGGCTCCTCGTCGATCGGGGTGTCCTCGGCGAGCCGCAGCCGCTCCTCCAGCTCGGCGAGCCGCATGAGGTCGTTCTCCCGGGCCGCCTCCGCCTTCTGCCGGGCGGCGCCGAGGCGCTCGCTCTCGGCCCTGGCCGAACGGGCGGCCGCCCCGAGCTCGGCGAGCCGGCGGGCGGCGGCGTTCCGCTCTCCCTCGGCCGCCCGCTTGGCGGCGGCCGCGACGCTGACGACCTCCTTGCGCTCGGCCACCTCGGCGCGCGCCTCCGCGAGCCGCGCCTTGATCTCGCCGATCGCCTCCTCGGCCGCGGCGCGGCGCCCCCTGGCCTCGTCGACCGCGGCCTGCACCTCGATGTAGCTGGCCGCTTTGCCGGAGCCGCCGGCCGCCGCGTACGCCCCGAGGACGTCCCCGTCGGGCGTCACCGCGCGCAGCTCGGGATTGTCCGCCACCACGCGAGCGGCGGCAGCGAGGTCGGCAACGAGCGCCACGTCGCGCAGTACCCGGTTGAGCGCGGGCCGCACATGGTCCGGACAGCCGATCACGTCCGGCGCCCAGCGGACGCCCTCGGGCAGGGCGGGCCGCAGCGCGTCGAGCGGAGCCTGCATGCCGGGCCCCGCGGGCGAGGCGACGACGAGGTCGGCGCGCCCGGCGTCGGCGATCTTGAGAGTACGCATCGCCTCGACGGCCTCGTCGACGCCGGCGAGGGCGACCGCGTCGGCGAGTGAGCCCAGCGCGGCGGCGACCGCGGCCTCGTGGCCCGGCTGGACGGTGAGCATCGACGCCAGGCTGCCGAGCAGCCCGGGCACCTCGGCGGCCTTGGTGAGCAGCGCTCCGGCGCCGTCCTTGCGTTGGAGGCCGAGCGACAGCGCTTCCTCGCGCGCCTTCCAGCTGGCCGCGTCCTTCTCCGCGGTGCGCTCGGCGTCGGAGAGCTCGCGCACGACCGCGGCGGCTCGGTCGTGCCCGGCGACCGCCTCGGCGTGCCGGGTGTCCAGTTCGACGTTGTCCCGGTCAGCCTCGGTGGACTCGGCGGCGACCGCGTCGACCTCGGTCTGCGCGGCCTCGGCGCGGGTCAACGCGTCGGTGTGCGCGGCGGCGAGGCGCTCGATCTCTTCGGCGGCACTTCCGGTACGGGCCCGCGCCGCGTTCACGTTTCCGGCGAGCTTGGCCAGACCTTCGCGCCGGTCGGCGATCGCCTTCGCCGCGGTCCGCAGCGCGCTCTCGGCCGCGGCCAGCTGCCGCTCGAGCTCCTGGCGGTGCTCCACCGCCTCGGCGAGGCGCATCTGATCCTCGGTGAGCGCCTCGCGCAGCTCCTCCTCCTGCTCGCGGACGCGTTCCGCCTCGGCGACGAGCTGATCCGGGTCGCGGCCGGGACGCTCCTCGTCGGGTGTGGCGGCCAGGTGGCGCAGGCGCTCAGTGGCCAGCTGCTCGGTGGAGCGGAACCGCTCCTGCAGGGCGGAAAGCTTGTACCAGGTGTCCTGCGCGGCCTGCAGCAGCGGTGCGTCCTCGGCGTGCGCGGCCTCGAGGTCGGCGAGCCAGCGCTGCACCTCGCGGTTCTCGTCCTCGACCTGGGTCCGCCGCTCGCGCATCGCGGACTCGTCGGCGATCTCCTTGTCCAGCGTGGTACGCAGGGTGTGCAGGTCGTCGGCGAGCAGCCGGAGCCGGGCGTCGCGCAGGTCGGCCTGGATGCCGGCCGCCCGCCGGGCCACCTCGGCCTGCTTGCCGAGCGGCTTGAGCTGGCGGCGCAGCTCGGCGGTGAGGTCGGTCAACCGGTTGAGGTTGACCTGCATCGCGTCGAGCTTGCGGATCGCCTTTTCCTTGCGCTTGCGATGCTTGAGGACGCCGGCGGCCTCCTCGATGAAGGCGCGCCGGTCCTCCGGTTTGGCGTGCAGCATCGCGTCGAGCCGGCCCTGGCCGACGATGATGTGCATCTCCCGGCCGATGCCGGAGTCGCTGAGCAGTTCCTGGATGTCGAGCAGGCGGCAGGCGTTGCCGTTGATCTCGTACTCGCTGGCGCCGTCGCGGAACATCCGGCGGGTGATCGACACCTCCGTGTAGTCGATCGGCAGGGCGCCGTCGTTGTTGTCGATCGTGAGCGTCACCTCGGCCCGGCCGAGCGGCGCGCGGCCCGCCGTCCCGGCGAAGATGACGTCCTCCATCTTCCCGCCGCGCAGCGCCTTGGCGCCCTGCTCGCCGAGGACCCACGCGATGGCGTCCACGACGTTGGACTTGCCGGAGCCGTTCGGACCCACCACGCAGGTGATGCCCGGCTCCAGCCGGAGCGTCGTTGCGGAGGCGAAGGACTTGAAGCCCTTGACCGTGAGGCTCTTGAGGTGCACGGATCTCCGGACGGTCGGCGGTACGAGTCTGGGGAGCAGGCTACCCGCAGCTCAGCACGGCGGCCGTACACGCCGCGCTCGCCGCACCTGCCACCACCTGAAGAGGCGGCCGCCGCACCGCGAAGAGCCCGAAAAAAATGCGCGCCGCCACGGTGTGGAGGCGCGCTGTGTTTCGGGTGCGTCGTGGGTGCGAGGGGGACGGGCGATCACCGGATCACGGTGATCGGGACGGAATTCAGGTCAGAGCCGGCTCGGTCAGCCGCAAGATATCGTCCGCCTCCGCGGCTGCCGCCGCGAGACGATCGTTCTCCGCCCGCAGGCGGGTGACCTCGAATTCCAGAGCCTGCACCCTGGAACGCAGTCGGGTGACCTCGTCGAGCAGGCGCCGGTCGGGCGCCGCACCTACGTGGCCGTAGAGGGCCTTCGCCATGGTGACTCCTTGAGAAGCACTGCTTCTTCTTGTGAAAGCGTTGCCGGAGAGGCCGGCCGACACGCGCCCAGCATGCACCACACTTCTGTGCTCGTGGGCACGCACGGGCACAGAATCGTGCACCTTGGGAAAGGTTCTTAAGGTGCAGATCCCCCATGTCAGGTGGGAACCGGGCATGAGTAGGCGCGACTGGCGACTTCTCCATAGTCCGCCGATACCCACGCTCCGTCAAGCGGTGCGCCTCCGGTCCGCCCTGCAGGCTCAGTGAATCATGACACGTCAGCAGGTGGACAGGGCACGACGATTTTTCCCGGCTGCTTGCTCCCCCCGGTGCGAGCGCCTTGATCCGGATGGATCGGCAGCCCGCGCGCTGCGATGCCAGATCCAACCAAGGCTTTCGGTCATTCTAGGACAAAGAGGGCGGCAAAAAGGGCTAAAACGGCGTAATTCTGTCGCCTAGCCGACAGGCTCCGGCGACTTCGCGGCGCTGTGTCGTTGCCTCCTTCGTGACATCGACCCCGTCGCGTGAGCGCGTCTGCCTGCTCACCGGCGGTGGGTACCCGTACCGGCGGGACGCCCTCAGCGGTTGGTGCCGCACCCTCGTGGAGGGCCTGCGGCGATTCCGCTTCGAGCTGCTGACCGTCACGGACCGCGAAACGCCGTCCGCACCCGCGTACCCGCTGCCGCTCAACGTGGGATCCGCGCGTGCGGTCGCCTTCGGCCGGGAGACCGGCCGGGCGGAGCGCCGGCGCGCCGACCCGGGCGCCGCGGCCACCGCCACGGCGCTGCTCTGCCGGGGCCTGCTCGGCGATCAGGATCAGACCGAGCAGCTCTTCGCCGAGGGACTGCGGCAGCTCGCCACGCTGGCCGCCGAGAGACCCGCGGCACTGGCCGCGGCGCCGCTGGCGGACGCGCTGCTCGGCGCGTGGCGGGCCGGACGCGGCGCGCCGGACGCCGGCGAACTCGCGCTGCCCCGGCTGGGTACGCGCGACGCGCGTACCGCCGCGACGCTGCTGAGGCACGCACTCGGCGCGCTCGCCGTGCCGCTGCCCGCGGCGGACCTGGTGCACTGCGTGGGCGGCACCACCCCGCTGCTCGCCGCACTGGCCGGGCACTGGCGTACGGGGATCCCGCTGCTGCTCACCGAGGCGCGCGCGCCGGTGGCCCGGCACAAACCCGCCGAGGAGCGGCTGTCGCCCGCGGTGCGCACGGTGCTGCGCCGGTTCCGCGGATGGGTGGCGCGCACCGGGTACGCCGAGGCGGGTCTGATCGCACCGCTGAGCGCGTACCACCACGGCTGGGCGCTGCGGCACGGCGCGCACGCCGCCCGCCTCGTGCAGGTACCGGCCGGCGTCGACCCGTCCGAGTATCCGGGCGCCGCCGAGCTGAGCACCGATCCCGCCGTGGTGTGGGCCGGCAGCGGCGGCCCGGACAGCGGGCTGGCACCGCTGCTGGCCGCGTTCGCACACGTCGCCGCGGCCCTGCCGGGCACCGTCCTGCATCTGGTCGGGGTGACGCCGGCGCACGAGGACCACTGCGCGGAGCAGATCGAGCGCACCGGGCTGGGCCGGGCCGTACGCCTGCACCCGCTGCCGGCCGACCCACGGGACCGGTACACGGCCGGCCACGTGGTGGCGCACGTGCCGGGGCCGGCCGACCCGCCGTACCGGCTCATCGAGGCGATGATGTCCGGCCGGGCGGTGGTCGGGGTGGACGTCGGGCCGGCCGCCGAGACCCTGGGCGACGCCGGGGTGCTGGTGCAGCCCGACGACCCGGCCGAGCTGGCCATCGCGATCGTCGACCTGCTGCGCGCGCCGGCCCGGCGCCGGGCACTCGGCGACGCGGCGCGCCGGCGGGCGCTCACCCACTTCACCAACGACCGGGTGGTCCGCGTCTACGGCGCCCTCTACACCGATCTGGCCGCGGCACCACCCGCGCCCGCGGTCGAGCTGGCGCTCGCCGTACCCGCGCCACGCTCGGAGCCGCCCGCCACGCTGCGCTGGCTGATCCGGGACGTCCCGGCCGGCCGCGCCGAGCGGAACACGGCCGCACCGCACGGCGGCCTCCCCGGCGACGGCCGCGAGGGCAGGACGACGGCGGAGGCCCACGCATGACGATCACCACGCCGCGCTCGGACACCAACCGGGCCCGCCGCCGGCCCGCTCCCGGCGTACCCAGGCACGCTCTCGTCCCCACATTGCCCGGCCGGTTCCCGGCACCGCCGCCGGAAGCGACCGGACGGCACCCGATCCTCGAGACCGCCGGGGCGGTGCTGGGCAAGCACCGCGGCTGCCGCCGGGCCCCGGCCGAGCGCGCCTACCTGACTACCGCGCTGGTGCGCTGCTGCCTCTACCTGGGGCCGGTGAGCGTCGCGGCGGCCGCCGCCGAACCGCTCGGCCGGGTCGCCTGGCCGGTACCGCTGGCCACCCTGTTGCTCGGCTGGACCGCGGCGCAGACGCTGACCAGCACGGGCGTGGCGGTCGCCGGCCGCGCCGGCACGGCCGCGGCGGCCCGGCTGGTCGGCGGCGGCTTCGCGGCGGTGGCACTGCTGTGGTGCGCCCTGATCTGGGTCGCGCCGGCCGGCCTGATCGGCCCGCAGCGCGGTCTGGCCCTGGTGATCGGCCTGGGCGGACTCACCACTCTCAGCACCATCACGGCGGCGCTGGTCACCCGCGCCGAGGCGGCGCTCGTGGCGTGGAGCCTGCCCTGCTGGCTGCTCGCGGCGGCCACCCTGGCCGGCGACACGCTGCCGGTGGGCACCATGCTGCCGGCGGCCGTGCTGGTCGCGGCGATACGCGCCTTCCGGCCGCTGGTCGTCTCTGGCGTACGGCGGCGGATCCCCCGGCCGACCGGGCCGGAGCTGCGCCGGAGCGCGGGTCATCTGATCATCGGAGCCTCGCAGGCGATCTGCGTCGGGGTGCTCTGGCGAGCCGGGCCGGCCGGCTTCGCGGCCCCGTTCTGGCTTCCCCTGCTGATCGCCGTGCCGATCCTCGAGGCGCTCATCGGCTGGCACACCGACCGCCTCCGGACCGGCGCGGATCTCGCCCGCAGCGACGCCGCCCGGGCCCGGCACGACCGCCGGGTCGCCGTCGTCACGCTGGCCGGCCTCCTGCCCCCGCTCGCCGCCGGTGGCGCGCTCCTGCTGGCGGCGTACGGGACCGCCGTGCCGGACGGCGCCCGCGCGACACTGCTCGCGCCGGCCGGCGGGACCCTGCTGGGCGGCGTCTTCGCGATCACGTTCCTGCTCACCGCCCGCGACCGCACCGCCCTCGCCGCCACCGTGGCCGCAGCGCCTCCGCTGGTCACCGCGGCCCTGCCGCTGCTCGCGCCGCGGACCGCCGGCCTCCTGCCCACCGCCGTCGGCGTGCTCGCCGCGACCCACGTCGCAGGCCTGCTCGCCGTCGCCCTGACCGCCCCGCGGACCCGGTCCGCCGCCGACACCCGGAGAGCATCGTGAAGACCCTCTTCCCCCCGTACGCCCACCCGTCGCCCGAGCTCGCCCTCGACGCCGAGACCTGGATCGTCCGGGACGACCCCGAACAGCGCCGCACCCTGCACCAGTCGCTGGGCCGGATCGACCTGGACTGGGGCAGCCGGTCACTGGCCGACGTGCTGGCCGACGTGGAGGCCTGGCGGGAGGACGGCGTCGAGGGCCTGTTCCTCGACCGGGCGCCGGCCGGGTCGGGCGGGGTCGGCCCGGTCGCCCTCACCATCCGCCTGGCCGCCCGCCGTGGCCTGCACCGGGTCGTGCTCAACCCGGGGGTGCCCACCCACCCGCTCTACCGGGACCTGGGCGTGCGGATCTGCACCTTCGAGGGCCCGTGGTCGGCCTACCAGAGCTGGGACGGCGACGGGATGCGGCCCGGCGACGGGCACATCGTGCACGGCGTACCGACCGCGCTGCTCACCGCCGCCCGCCGCCTGATGGGCCGGCGCGGCGCCGGATTCGGGCTCGCCACCGACGCCAGCCCGTACCTCAGCGCGACCGCGTCCTTGGGCGGGGCTGGCAACGCGGACAGCTGAACGAGGAACGGTTCATGAACTGCTCGCGCCGGATCGGCGTACCGCACCGGTGGCACGGCTGGCCTTCCCGACCGTACGCGTTGAGCGACCGGTCGAAGTAGCCGCTCTCCCCGTTCACGTTCACATAGAGCTCGTCGAAGCTGGTGCCGCCGGCCACGACGGCCTCGCCGAGCACGTCCCGGACGTGGCCCAGGAGCCGGCGCACGGCCGGGCGGGTCAGCCGGTCGGTCGGCCGGGCGCCGTGCAGCTGCGCCCGCCACAGTGCCTCGTCGGCGTAGATGTTGCCGACCCCGGAGATCAGCGTCTGGTCGAGCAACGCCCGCTTGATCTCGGTGTGTCTGCCGCGCAGCCGGGCGCCGAACGCCTTGTCGTCGAAGAGCGGATCCATCGGGTCGCGGGCGATGTGCGCGATCTCGGCGGGCAGCTCGGCACCGCCCTCAGAGACCGACAGGCCGCCGAACGTCCGCTGGTCGACGAAGCGCAGCTGCGGCCCGCCGTCGGTGAACGTGAACCGGACCCGCAGGTGCTTCTCGTCCGCGGCGTCGGCCGGCCGCATCAGCAGCTGGCCGCTCATCCCGAGGTGGCCGATGATCGCGTCGCCGGAGTCGAGCGGGAACCACAGGTACTTGCCGCGGCGGGACACGTCGACGACGGTGCGTCCCTCGAGCAGCGCGGCGAAGTGCGCGTCGCCGGGCAGGTGGCGGCGGACGGCGCGGGGATGGCGCACCTCGACGGTCCGGATCGTGCGGCCGGCCACCCACTTGGCCAGCCCCTGCCGGACGGTCTCGACCTCGGGCAGCTCGGGCACGGTCGGGTCTCCCCCTCACAGGGTGTAGGGCCAGACGGCGACCAGATAGGCGCCGTACCAGAGGCCGAACGCCGCCCAGGCGGCGATCGACAGCACCGCCACCCGGGGCCGGGCGCGGGCCGCGGCGACCACCGCCGGGAGCAGTGTCAACAGTACGGGCAGGAGCAGGCGCGGCTTGGAGTGGTAGAAGCCGGCCTGGCCGTACACCAGCACCATGGCCACCACCCCGTAGACCGCCAGCGGCGGCCATGGCTTCCCGGCGAGCGCCACCCCGGCGGCGGCGAGCGCGGCCAGCAGGATCAGCGCCACGCTCACCGGGACCCAGCCGTCTCCGGCGCCCAGTGTCCTGCTCAGGAAGGAGAGGGTGCTGGCGCCGAAGTCGAAGGAGGTTCCCCAGCCCGCGGTCTGGATCCGGAACCAGGCGCTCGGGTCGCCCACCCGCCAGCCGACCCAGCCGAGGTAGAGCGGAGCCCCGGCGAGCGCGAGCGCGGCCGCGCCGAGCGGCCGCCACGCCCGTTTCCGCGACTCCCGGACGGCGAGGACGGCGGCGACCGCGAGAGCCAGCGCGGCGGCCGCACCGGTCGGGCGGGTCAGCGCGGCGCCCAGCCCGAGCGGGCCGGCCGCCCACCACACCTCGCGGTGGGCGGCGACCAGCATGCCGGCGACGAGGGCGAGGAACAGCCCCTCCGAGTAGCCCATCGACAACACCACGGAGACCGGGGCGGAGCAGCAGATCCCGACCAGCGCCCAGCCGGCGCGCCGGCCGTGCAGGGTGGTGCCGAGCAGGTGCAACGCGAGCGCGGCGCCGAGCGCGGCGAGCCAGCTCACCGCGAGGGCTGCGGTCCCCGCGTCGATGCCGAGGGCGGCGACGCAGCGGATCAGCATCGGATAGAGCGGGAAGAACGCGAGCTCGTTGCCCTCCATCCGGCCGGCCGCGTCGAACGTGTACGTGTGCGGATAGCCGTCCACCGCCACGCGCAGGAACCAGCCCCCGTCCCAGACCAGCAGCCGCTCCCGCATCGTCCGGCCGTCCGCCGCGGCGTGGCCGAGCCAGCCCAGCATGAGCAGCTGTCCGGCCCGGGTCAGCAGGAAGATGCCCAGCGCGACACACGCCCCACCCACGCCGCCGGCGGCAGGCCAGAGACCCGGCTCCCGCACCGGTGCCTGGTCGGCCCGCTCGTCCACGCTCAGGCTCACTGGTCGAGCTCGTCCCGTACCGCCGCGGCCCGCTTCTCCGGGTCCTCGTCGACCTTCGCCTGCCGCTCGTTGAGGGTGCGCCAGGCGGCCGCGGCGGCCCGCTGCTCGGCCTGCTTCTTGCTGCGCCCGTCCGAGCCGCCGTACCGCTCGCCGGCCACGACGACCCAGGCGGTGAAGGTCTTGGCGTGGTCCGGCCCGGAGTCCTCGATCACGTAGTCCGGCACGCCGAGGCCGAGCGCGGCGGTGAGCTCCTGCAGGCTGGTCTTCCAGTCCAGGGCGGCGCCGCGCCCGGCCGACTCGGTCATCAGCGGATCGAACAGCCGGTGGATCACCTCGGCGGCGGTGTCCAGGCCGTGCTCCAGGTAGATCGCGCCCAGCAGCGCCTCCAGCGTGTCGGCGAGGATGCTGGCCTTGTCCCGGCCGCCGGTCGTCTCCTCACCCTTGCCCAGCAGCAGGTGCGGGCCGAGCCCGTGCGGGCCGAGGCCGCGCGCGACGTCGGCCAGCGCGTGCATGTTGACCACGCTGGCCCGCAGCTTGGCCAGCTGCCCTTCGGGCAGATCGGGGTGGTTGTGGAAGAGCGCCGAGGTGATCACCACGCCGAGCACCGAGTCGCCGAGGAACTCCAGCCGCTCGTTGGTGGGCAGGCCGCCGTTCTCGTACGCGTACGACCGGTGGGTCAGCGCGCGTTCGAGCAGGCCGGGCTCGAACGAGACCCCGAAGGCCTCCTCCAGCGGGAGGGACGGCGGCCGGCGAAGCTTGTCGTTCATGGAGACACCTCGTTGTGCGTGATCAGTTCGGCGATCGCCGCGACCGCTGCGCGGCGATGGAGCTGGGCGGCGAGGCCGATACCGGCGGCGATGTCGGCGCCCGAGGCGGCACCGTGGCAGACGACGACGGTGCCGGCCACGCCGAGCAACAGTGCGGCCCGGGGCGGCGCGCCGGCGGCGGGAGGATGCGGGGGGCCGATCCGGGCGTACGCCGTCTCCAGTCCCTTGAGCAGGACGTTGCCGGTGAAGCCGTCGGTGACCACGACGTCGGCGGCGGTGCCGAGCACGACGTCGTTGCCCTCGACCAGGCCGGCGTACCGGGCACCGGCGGGCAGCCGCCCGGCGGCGAGCAGGCTCGGGACGGCACGGCGCAGCCGGTCTCCCTTGCCCTGTTCGGTGCCGATGCTGAGCAGGCCGACCCGGGGCTCGGCGATCTCGTGCACGATCACGGCGTACGCGGCGCCGAGCCGGGCGTGCATGGCGAGGGTCTGCTCGTCCGGGTCGACGGAGGAACCCACGTCGAGCAGGACGAGCCGACCGGCGGCCGTGGGCAGCACGGCGGCGAGCGCCGGGCGCCGCACCTCCGGCCAGCGGCCCAGGCCGAGGGCGGCGGAGGTGACGGTGGCGCCGGTGTTACCGGCGGAGAGCGCCGCGTCGGCCAGGCCCTGGGCCACGGCCAGCACGGCGGTGCGGACGCCGGACTCGGTCCAGGTGCCGGTGTCGCGGCCGTCCGGGCCGTGCGAGAGCGGGACGGCGAGCGTGCGTACCCGCGGCTGGTCGGCCGGCCCGAGGGCGGCCAGTACCCCCTCGGCGGCCTCGACCGGGCCGACGAGTAGCAGGTGGAGGGACGGATCGGCCTGGCAGGCGCGCAGAGCGCCGTCAACCACGACGGCGGGAGCGTGGTCCCCGCCGAGGAGGTCGACGGCGATCCGCGCGGTGCCCGGCTCCCCGACAGTCGGCTGTCCGGGAGCCGCGACACCGGTCGGGCGCCGTTGCTCAGGTAGGACCCGCCCGAGAATCGGGCGCGCCACTTAACCGAGGCTCAGACCTCGAGGACCTGGCGGCCGTTGTAGGTGCCGCAGACCGAGCAGGCGGCGTGCGGCAGCTTCGGCGACTTGCACTGGGGGCACGCCACGGTCGCGACCGCGGTGGCCTTCCAGTTCGCCCGGCGAGACCGGGTGTTGCTGCGCGACATCTTGCGCTTGGGGACGGCCACGGTACCTACTCCTCGTTGTTCGACAGTTGGCGCAAAGCGGCCCAGCGGGCATCGACGACCTCGTGGCTGTGGTCGGCCGGAAGATCGTCGCGATGCACCCCGCATTCGGGGCAGAGGCCTGGGCAGTCCGGCCGGCAGAGCGGGTTGGCCGGCAGGGCGAGCACCACCGCGTCCCGTACCGCCGGCTCCAGGTCGATCAGGTCGCCCTGCATCCGGCCCACCTCGTCCTCGTCGGTCGTCTCCTCGGTGGTGCTGTCCTCGTAGGCGAACAGCTCCGCGAGGGAGACCTCGAAGGATTCGTTGATCTCGTTGAGGCAGCGCCCGCATTCCCCCACCAGGGAACCGCGGACGTCGCCGCTGACGTACACCCCTTCGGAGACCGACGTGAGCACGAGATCGAGCTCGACGTCCGACCCCTCCGGGACCGAGATCAGCTCCAGGCCGAGGTTCGGCGGCGCCGGGATCACCCGATTCAGGGCACGCGTCGCCCCAGGCTGGCGCGGGAGCTTCGTCGTGTCGACGACGAGCGGCTGCCTGGGATCGAGGTGGCTCTGCGGTGACTTGGGCATCATGAACTCTCAGCCATGGGAGGCCGACAGGAAAGGTTACCTGAGCTGCCGTCGTAGCGTCGAATCCGGGGGCTAGAACGGTAGTGGCCGCTCGCTGTCCTCGCCCTGGAACGTGCCGATCTCGCGGAGCGCGTGCATCTTGTCGCGGCCCCGTTCGATCGAGGCGAGCGCCCGGGTGAGGAACTGCTCGAAGTTGGCGAGCGCGGTGTCGACGTAGTCGTCGACCTCCTCGCGCAGCCGTTGGGCCTCGGTGCGCGCCTCGGCGATGAGCCGGGATCCTTCGTGCTCCGCGGAGACGGTGATCTCGTGCTTCGCGACCAGGCGGGCGTGCTCGGTCTCGGCCTCGCTGATGATCCGGTCGGCCTCCCGCCGGCCGGCCTCGATGATCCGGTCCCGCTCCTCCAGGACGGCGGCCGCCTTGCGCAGTTCCGACGGCAGCCCGGAGCGCAGGATGTCGAGATGTTCGAGCAGCTCGGCGCGGTCGAACATGAAGTTCGTCCGCGACATCGGTACGGAGCGCGCTTCCTGGACGAGTTCGATGATCTCGTCGATGCGGTCGAGCGGATCCACCGGTGGCTCACTCCTGTCGTCTCGCCCATCCAACCGCCGCAGCGTGGTGCGATCACGTTACTGCGTTACCGCCGTACCCGTTTCCGGCACGCCGGTGGCCGCTAGGTCTGCTTGAGACGCTTCGCCAACCGCTCGCCGACCTGGTCCGGCACGTACGCCGATGCGTCGCCACCCCACTTGACCACGTCTTTGACGAGGCTGGAGGAGAGGAACGAGTAGAGCGGGTTGGTGGGCATGAAGAGCGTCTCCACGCCGGACAGCCCGATGTTCATCTGCGCCATCTGCAACTCGTAGTCGAAGTCGCTGACCGCGCGCAGGCCCTTGACCACCACGGCGGCGCCCTGGGCACGGCAGAAGTCGACGAGCAACCCGTGGAACGAGGCCACCCGGACGTTGCCGTACGAGGCGGTCGCCTCGCCCAGCATCTCGATGCGTTCCTCGATGGTGAACAGGCCGGTCTTCGACTGATTGATCAGTACGCCGATGATCAGTTCATCGAAGAGCCGGCTGGCCCGCCCGATGATGTCGAGGTGGCCGTTGGTGACCGGATCGAAGGAGCCGGGACACACCGCTCGTCTCATGATCGGCGACCGTACCAAAGAGTGGTTTCGCCGTACCGGCGGCTACGCTCCGCAGTGACGCCATCCACCCAGCTCAGCGCCGGGGCCCGGGTGGCACGCTCCAGCACCACGACGGCGTCCGGGGCCAGCCAGTCGTTTTCGACCAGCGCCTCCTGCAGACGCGCGAGCTCGTCGGACTCCACGGCGTACGGCGGATCGGCGAACACCACGTCGTACGGTCCGTCCCCGGGCGGCGAGCCGAGGACCTGGGCGACCTTGCCGGTGACCAGCCGCGCGGCCGTGCCGGCGCGCAACGCCACGATGTTGTCCCGGATCGTACGGGCGGCACGACCGTCCGATTCGACCAGAAGCGCGTGACTCGCCCCGCGGGACAGGGCTTCCAGACCAACCGCGCCGGATCCGGCGTACAGGTCGGCGAATCGCGCGCCGGACAGCTCCGTCATGGCCTCCAGGGTGCTGAACAAGGCTTCTCGCACACGGTCCGAAGTGGGCCGGGTAAGCACACCGGCCGGAGCGGCCAGTCGCCGCCCACCGTGCACACCGGCGATGATCCTGGTCATGCCGCCTCACGCGAGTCTGCGGTGAACACGACCCAAGCTACTTCACTACCTACCCACAGCCACCGGAGAGTGAACAATTGCCCTCCGCACCCGCACTGTGGGCATCGAACAGGTGCCGCTACGTCGATGGAAGATCACGGATCCGCATCAAGACGCTTAACGGCCCCTGAGGGGCTCCTCGGAAGCCGGGAACTGGATATGGTCGGGCGCTTCCGCAAACGACCCGTGGTCGCTTGCCGACGACGTAGGGCCCCCTGAGTTCCCCGATCCATGGAGTAGGCGTGAACCTGCTGAAGTCCAAGCTCCGGCGCACCACCGCGCTGCTCGCCGGAGCTATCCTCGGGCTGGCCGGAGCCGCGGTGTTCGCCGCGCCCGCCAGCGCACACACCCCGGTCGTGACGGGCGAGGCCTCGTGCCTGAGCGGTGCCGGCTGGACCGTCGACTGGGCGGTCGCCAACGACTCGGCCTTCGCGGCGAAGGTCGTCAAGGCTTCCGTGGCCGACCAGGCCGGCAACGCATTGACGCTGACCGGCGCGCTGGCGACGGCCGGCACCGTGGTGCCGGTCGGCTCGGACACGGACGCGACCAAGCAGGTCCACGGCTCCACCGCGATCAGCGATGCGGCCGTCACCGCGGCGAAGATCTCCGTCGTCCTGGTCTACGCCACCGACGGTGGGGACGAGCAGAGCGCCCCGGTCACCGTCACGGTCACCAAGCCGACGGAGAACTGCGCTACGCCCGAGCCGTCGGACAGCTCGCCGAGCGCCAGCGCCAGCGCCACGCCGTCGACCTCAGGCTCGGCGTCGGCCTCGGTCTCGCCGAGCGCGTCGCAGACTCCGGATGTGCCGATGCCGACGGACCTGCCCGGAGACGCGGAGCAGCCGACCCCGATCCTGGAGTTCTACTGCGACGCCCTGGTGTTCGGCTTGGACAACCCGGCCGGTGGCATCGAGTGGCAGCTGCACTTCGAGACCTCCGCGGGCGAGGAGCGCGACCTCACCATCAAGCCCGGTGAGAAGAAGACCGAGGTGTTCGACGCCTCTGCCGGCTTCAGCGTGACGATCTGGCCGTCGATCGTGATCGACGGTGTGACGGTCCCGGTGGAGGACGAGAACGGTGAGGAAGTGCAGGTCGAGCTTTCCTGGGAGCAGCCGGAGGGCTGCGAGAGCGGGAGCGGTGGCGGCCTGCCGGTGACCGGCGCTGCCGCGGGCGGCCTCGCGGGCGGCGCTGCCGTCCTGCTGTCCATCGGTGCTGTGCTGTTCGTCCTGGCCCGCCGGCGCAAGCTGAAGTTCACCGCCTGATCGCCGTAGCGCAAAGGCGCGCCGACCCGGCCGGGGTCGGCGCGCCTTTCTCGTCAGAGGCCGGCCGGGCGCGTGAAGGTCCCGTCCGCTTCGGGCGGGTATTCGTGCACTCCGACGACGGCGGTCACCGGCAGGGCGGCGTACAGGTGGGGGAAGAGCCTTCCGTCCGGATGGGGTGGATCGCCCTGCTCCCAAGTCACCGGAACCGGCAGCCGGTCCTCGTCGATCTCGAGCAGGAGCAGGTCGGTGCGGCCGCGGAAGAGCGCAGTCGCGGGCAGGTGCACGAGGTCCGGCGGGGAGCAGTGGAGGTAGCCCTCGGTGGCCAGCGTGTCGCCCTCGTAGATGCCGGCGGCGACCCCCCTGGTCCACTCCTCGCGCGGGCAGATGTGCAGGATCATCCCTTCTCCAGATACTCGGCGCGTTCCTCGTCCACCAGCGCGGCGACGGACGCGGCCAGCGCCGGGTACTTCGTCAGATCCGGGTCGTCGCCGACCAGCTCGGCGGCCTCCGCCCGGGCGTCGGTGATCAGTGCGGCGTCCCGCAGCAGCGACAACAGGCGCAGATGGGAGTGCCGGCCGGACTGGGACGCGCCCAGCACGTCGCCCTCGCGGCGCTGCTCGAGGTCGATCTCGGAGAGCTTGAAGCCGTCGACGGTGGAGGCTACCGCGTCCAGCCGCTCCCGTGCGGCGGTGCCCTCGACCGACTCGGTGACCAGCAGGCAGATGCCGGGCGCCGAGCCACGGCCCACCCGGCCGCGCAGCTGATGCAGCTGGGACACGCCGAACCGGTCGGCATCCATGATGATCATTATGGTGGCGTTCGGCACGTCGACGCCCACCTCGATGACCGTCGTCGCGACCAGCACGTCCAGGTCGCCGGCGGCGAAGGCCCGCATCACCGCGTCCTTCTCGTCGGCGGGCAGGCGGCCGTGCAGCACACCGATCCGCAGCCCGTGCAGCGGGCCTTCGGCCAGCAACGGTGCGACCTCGGTGACCGCGAGCGGCGGGCGGCGAGTGCCGTCGGAGTCGCCGGGCGGCTCGTCCTCGTCGTCGCCCCCGTCGCTACCGATGCGCGGGCAGACCACGTACGCCTGGTGGCCGGCCTGCACCTCCTCCCGCAGCCGGCGCCAGGCCCGGTCGAGGAAGGCCGGCTTCTCCGGCGGCACCACGTGCGAGGCGATCGGCGACCGGCCGCGCGGCAGCTGCGAGAGGACGGAGGTCTCCAGATCGCCGTACACCGTCATGGCGACCGTCCGCGGGATCGGCGTGGCCGTCATGACGAGCACGTGCGGCGGGCTGGCGGCCTTCGCGCGCAGGGCGTCCCGCTGCTCGACGCCGAACCGGTGCTGCTCGTCCACCACGATCAGGCCGAGGTCCTGGAAGTCGACGCCCTCGTACAGCAGCGCGTGGGTGCCCACGACGATGCCGGCCGTGCCGTCCGCCACCTTGGCCAGGGCGGCCCGCCGGGCCGCCGCTCCCAGCGAGCCGGTGAGCAGCGTCAGCTGGGTGCCGCCGGGATCGCCGTCGATCTCGCCGGCCCGGCCGAGCGGGCCCAGCTGCGCGCCGATCCCCCGATAGTGCTGCGTGGCGAGCACCTCCGTCGGTGCGAGCAGCGCGGCCTGCCCGCCGGCGTCGACGACCTGCAGCATCGCGCGTACCGAGACGAGCGTCTTGCCCGAGCCGACCTCACCCTGCAGCAGCCGATGCATGGGGTGGGGCGTCGCCAGATCGGCCGCGATCTCCTCGCCGACCGCCCGCTGCCCCTCGGTGAGCTCGTAGGGCAGGCCGGCGTCGAACTTCGCCAGGATCCCGCTTCCGGTGCGCGGCCGGGCCCGGCCGGGCGTCGCGCCGGCGCGCACCCGGCGCTGCGCCAGGGTCAGCTGGACGGCGAACGCTTCGTCCCACTTCAGCCGGTACCGAGCGGCGTACAGCGCCTCCTTGGAGCTGGGCCGGTGGATCTCGCGCAGTGCGGTGCCGATGCCCACCAGATTGCGGTTCGCACGCACCGCGGCGGGCAACGGGTCGGCGGGCGGCTGCAAGGTGTCCAGCACGGTCCGCACGCACTTGGCGATCACCCAGGTCGGCACGGCCTGCGCCGCGGGGTAGACCGGGATCAACGCGCCGGCGAACTCCTCGATCTCCTCGGCCGCCTCGTCCTGCGTCGCGTCGGCGCTGAGCAACTGGTACGCCGGGCCGTTGAGCTGGCGCTTGCCCCGGAAGTCGGTGATCTTCCCGGCGAACAGTCCCCACCGGCCGCGCCGCAGCTCCCGCTCGCGCCAGGCCTGGTTGAAGAAGGTACAGGTGAGGGTCGCGCCCGAACCGTCGCCGAGGGTGAGCTCGAGCATGGTCCCGCGGCGGGCCCGCATCGGCTTGACGCTCACCGCCTGCACCTGAGCGAGGAGCGTGACCTGCTCGCCGATCCGCAGGTCGCGCATGTCGATGTGCTCGCCGCGCTCGTCGTACCGCCGCGGGAAGTGGTAGATCAGGTCACCGGCGGTGTGCAGCTCGAGGTGGCTGGCGAGCGCCTTCGCCGTACGCTCGCCCAGCACCTTGCGCAGCGGGGTGTCGGTGGTGGTCTCGGTCATTCGACTCCTACCAACAGGTGGTACCGGGGTTGGCCCCCGGCGTAGCACTGCACCTCGACGAAGGGCCAGCTGCGCCGGATGTGCCCGCCGAGTGTGTCCTCGAGTGCGGCGGGCGCGTCGGCGCCCAGCACCAGGGTGGTCAGCTCACCGCCACCGCCGAGCATCCGGTCGAGCAGCCGCCGGCTGACGTCCTCCAGGTCCGCGCCGATCACGTGCACCTCGCCGTCGACCAGTCCGAGCAGATCGCCCTCCCGGCACGGCCCGGCCACGGTGAGCGAGTCCCGCCGGGCGGTGCAGACCTCGCCGTACCGGCACGCGCCCGACGCCTCGGCCATCGCGATCACGTCCTCCACGAACGGCCGGCCCGGGTCCCGCACCGCCAGCGCGGCCAGGGCCTGCACCGGCGACCGCGTCGGCACCACGCTCACCCGTACTCCGGACGCCTCGGCCTCCCGGGCGGCAGCGCTGGCGACGGCATGCGTGTTCGCGTCGTTCGGAAGCAGGACGACGGAGCCCGCCCCGGTCGCCCGGATCGCCTCGACCATCTCCATGATCGACGGATTGCGCCCCACGACAGTCGCGCCCTCCGCTTCGAAGAGCGCCGCGAGCCCGTCCCCGGCGGCGACCACGACCGCACCCCGCGGGGTGGCGCTCGGCGGGCCGGTCTCGGCCGGTCCGCCATCCTCCGGCACGGGCTTCTCGCCGCCTGCCGGCTCGTCTGCCGGGCCTCCTCTGGTAGCGCCCCGGTCCACCGGCCGCGGTTCGCGGGGATCACCGCTGCCTGCCGGTCGGCTCGGGCCCGGGTCGCGAGTCCGTGCCGAATCGCCAGCCCGCACCGGATCGCCAGCCCAGACCGGACGGCCAGCCTGCACCGGATGTCCAGCCCCCACCAGGCCTCCAGCCCCCACCAGGCCTCCAGCCCCCACCAGGCCTCCAGCCCCCACCAGCTCTCCAGCCCGCACCGGATCGCCGGACCGGACGGGGTCGCCGGCCGCCGGGCACGACCGGGCAGCGGTCGCCTCGGCCGGTCCGCTCGTGGGGTCGTCGAGCGGGGTGACGGTGATCCGGTGCGGCCGCCCGGCGACCACGCCCGCCTCGAGCGCCGGCCCGATGGCCGCGGCCGGGACATGCACATGCACGTTCCAGAGGGCCGGGCCGTCGTCATCGCCGGCACCGACGACCACCAGCGAATCGCCGAGCCGGTCCAGTTCCTGCCGCAGCTGCCCGACGGCGGCCGCCTCGGCGTCCAGCAAGTACTGCACCTCGTAGCCGAACAGACCCGCCGCCTCGGCTCGCACCTCCGCGCCCGTTGCCGTCACGTCCGTTTCCGCGTTCAGCTCCGGCCCTCGCTCTCTGATATCGCCGATGACAGCCGTCGCGACCCCCGCCTCGCCCGGGGTCAGAGCCTCGACCAGCGCGTCGAGCAGGAGGCAGAGACCGCGGCCGCCCGCGTCCACCACCCCGGCGCGGGCCAGAACCGGTAGCTGCTGCGGCGTACGCGCCAACGCCTCGGCCGCCGACCGGGCAGCCGCCCGCGCCACCGCGACCAGGTCGTCGGACTTGATCCGGCCGGCGCCGTCGGCCGCGGCCGCCACCACCGAGAGAACGGTGCCCTCCACCGGGCGGGCCACCGCCGCGT
>Ga0081539_10002253_pt1 | contig 28047 bp, 21 predicted proteins | sample TabmetS4T2R2_FD_71023 | JGI IMG/M metagenome (GOLD analysis project Ga0081539, IMG submission 71023) | Tabebuia heterophylla rhizosphere microbial communities from the University of Puerto Rico - S4T2R2 | ecosystem: Host-associated > Plants > Roots > Rhizosphere ... | reverse complement strand
TGGATTTCGCGACCGACAGCTCGACGCTGAAAGACGACACCAGGCGGGTGCTGACCGGCGCGCTGCAGCGCAACGGCATCGCCGATCCGGCGGCGACGCTGAGAAGCGTTCGCGACGCCGCGCAGGAGCTCGAGGCGGCGCATCCGACCATGGCCGCGCACATCCGGCAGACGACGGCGATTCTCGAGAAGGCGCGCAGCGACTTCACCGGCAAGATCAACTCGTGGTTCGACCAGACCATCGATCGGGTGGCGCAGCGATTCACCGCGTCGACCCGCGCCATCACCTTCGGCGCGAGCCTCATCGTGGCGGTGACGCTGCAGGCGGACGCGATCGCCCTCGTCAACCGCCTGGCGGCCGACGATCGCCTTCGTCAGGCGTTCGTCGAGCAGGCGATCGCGAGCAATCCGTCGCCGCAGCGGCAGGACGACGCGATCGCCGGCTACAACAAGTTCGTCATGCAGACGGGGCTGATTGCCTTCCCGAACAGCTATGGCGCGTGGCAGGCCGGCTGGACGAGCGGCGGCACGGTCGCCGGCGTCCTGCTGACGAGTCTGCTTCTCAGTCTCGGCGCGCCCTTCTGGTACAACGCGCTCAGTCAGCTTCTCCAGCTGCGATCAGTGATCGCGAAGAAAGACGACGAACAGCGCGAGTCGCGCCAGATGAATGCGCCGTCTACGCCGCCAAAGACTGGATGAAATACAGCTCGTAGCCGTTCGGGTCGAGGATGCAGAACTGGCGCGCGCCGTAGAACATGTCCTCGATGTCCTGCCGGAAGACGATGCTGCCCGTCTCGAACTGGCGCGCCTTGAGCAGTTGGTACAGCGTGTCGACTCGATCCGTATAGAACCAGATGCTCGCGTCGTGCGGGGGAGCCATCTGACCTGAGCCCGTCGAAGGCTTCAGATTGAGCATCAGCTCCGCCTTGCCGAACGAGACCATCCCGAAGTTCACGACGCCGTCGTCCGCGAAGCGCGCGATTTCCTTGAAGCCAATCGAGGTGTACCACTCGAGCGCGCGCGAGATGTCGAGCACGTAAATCATCGTGACGCTCTTCGTCGTCGCGCTGGCTGCCGCCGTCATCCCGGCGATGAAATCTACCGACACTACAGCCTGCGGCTCCTGCGCACCGGCGGAACGCAGGCGCCGCATCCCTTCGCGATCGCCGCTCAGCATCGCGGCCTCGAGCGCCGTTCGGCCGCCGCCGTCCTTGGCTTCGAGGTCGGCGCCGAGCTCGACGAGCAGGTCGAGGATGTCGTGGCGCTGCCGCTCGAGCGCGACGTGCAGCGGCGTCAGGCGGCGCTCGAAGCGTGACAAACGGCGGTCGAGCGCCTCGGGATTCTCCTCGACGACCGCGCGGACGAGCGCGAGATCGCCGACCGACATCGCCGAAAAGATGTGATGCTGCGCGCCGCGCTCGACCAGGAGCGAGATGACCTCGAGCTTCGACTGCGACAGCTCGAACGACGTCTCGCCGGGCGGGCGGAAGAATGCCGCCCAGCCGATGACGTCGAGCTCGTGGACGTCGCCGAGGCCGTGCACGTCGCCGCCGGCGTCGAGCAGCGCGCGGACGATGCCGATGTGGGCGGATGCCGCGGCCCAATGCAGCGGCGAGGTGTTGTCGCCGGCTTCGCGGGCATTCGGATCGGCGCCCTGTTCCAGCAGCAGCGCGGCGATCCGTTCGTGTCCTCGCTTCGCAGCCTCGTGAAGTCCGGTCCAACCCGAGGCCGGCGTTCGCGCGGCTCGCGCAAGGCCGGGCTCGGCCGCCAGGAGCGTGCGCACGGCGTCGACGTCACCGCTCGCGCAGGCGTCGAAGAAGCGGGTCACGATCTCGGAACGGCGCCGCTCGACCTCCGCTTTCAGCGCGCGCCAGCTCGGGAAGCCGTAGTCGCGCGCGACGCTCAGCAGCGCCGCCGACAGCTGCGCCGCGGGCTCGGTTCGTCTGAGCTCGTCCAAGCGATCCTTCGCGAGTTTCCTCAGGTACTCGAGCGACGGGCGTTCAGGGAGATTCGCGTTCGGCATAGACCCCTTCCTTCCATGGTGCCCGGCGTCCGCGTTCTCGGGCTGGAAGTCAGGGTCTCTGACTGGTGGAGCGCTCGCGGGGTGGGTTCGACCCTTTACGCGGACCGTCGGCCGCCCGTCCGGCCGGCTGGAATTCTACCAAAACGACCCGTGTCGAGAACCGACGACCGGTCCGCCTGACGACCCACGAGTCCGGCTGAAGCCGGACACTACGTCGAGAGAGCGATGCGCAGTAATATCGGGCCACACGAAAGGGTCGATATGCCGCTCACGCGTTTCGCTGCAGCGTTCACGTTCGCCCTGTCTCTGGCCGGAGCTGCCGCCTGCTCGATTGGACGGGCGGCGCCGGCGTCCTTGCGGGTCGGGCTGTCGGTCGCCGCCTCGCAGTCTTCGTCGTCTGCAGGACGCCTCGACGGCCGGATGCTGCTGCTGATCGCGACCGACGATCGCCGTGAGCCGCGCTTTCAGGTCGCCGGCGGCGATCGCACGGCGCAGATCTTCGGCGTCGACGTCGAAGGTCTGGAGCCGGGCCGGGAGGCCTTCGTCGACGGCGGCTCGCTCGGTTATCCGGCGGCAAGTCTCGCCGATCTGAAGCCAGGCGACTACTGGGTGCAGGGCCTTCTACACGTCTACGACACGTTCAAGCGCGGCGACGGTCATACCGTCAAGCTGCCGCCGGATCGCGGCGAGGGCCAGCAGTGGAACCTCGCGCCGGGCAACTTCTACAGCACGCCTCGCAGGATGCGGATCGATCCGGCCAATGGCTCGGCGCTTCACATCGTGCTCGACAAGAGGATTCCGCCGCTGCCCGACCTCGCCGACACGAAGTACGTCAAGCGCATCACGTTCCAGAGCGAGCGGCTCACGAAGTTCTGGGGACGTCCGACGTATCTCGGCGCGCTCGTCGTGCTGCCTGAAGGATGGGACACGCATCCAGCGGCGAAATATCCGCTGGCGGTCTATCACGGCCACTTCCAGCGCGAAGTGTCCGCCTGGCGCGAGTCGCCGCCGGATCCGAAGCTCCCGGCGGCGGACGAAGCCAACATCGCCAGGTACTGTCCGAACGGGCACGAAGGCGAGCTCTGTGACAAGTACGGCTACGAGCGCATGCAGCAGGAGTACGGCTACGCGTTCTTCAAGGAATGGACCGGGCCGTCGTTTCCGCGCGTGATCATGGTCACCATCCAGCACGCCAACCCGTACTACGACGACTCGTACGCAGTGAATTCGGAAAACGTCGGACCGTACGGCGACGCGATCACGTACGAGCTGCTGCCGTACATCGAGAAGACGTTCCGCGGCATCGGCGTCATCGGGACGTCTTCTCCATGGGCCGCGCGCGCCGTTTATGGCGGATCGACCGGCGGCTGGGAAGCGCTGGCCGCGCAGGTGTTTTATCCGGATCAGTACAACGGCGCCTGGGCCAACTGTCCCGATCCGATCGACTTCCATGCGTACACCGTCATCGATGTCTACTCCGACAAGAACGCGTACTTCAGCGAAGGGCCGTTCCGCCGCACGCCGCGGCCGGGCGAGCGCGACTATCTCGGTCAGACGCGCGTGACGATGGAGCAGGCGAACCTGATGGAGCTCGTGCTCGGCACGCGGTCACGCTCCGGTGGGCAGTTCGACATCTGGGAGGCCGTGTTCTCGCCGGTCGGTGCCGACGGCTACCCGAAACGAATCTTCGACAAGCGCACTGGCGCTATAGATGCCAGCGTCGCCGCCTACTGGCGTGAGCACTACGATCTCGTGCACATCATGCGGCGCGACTGGGCGACGCTCGGCCCGAAGCTGCGCGGCAAGATCACGCTCAACGTCGGCCTGTCGGACAATTTCTTCCTCAACAACGCCGTCTACCTAGCCGAGGACTTCCTCAAGTCCGCGGTCCCGCCCGCCGACGCCGCCGTCGACTACGGCGCGCGCGATGAGCACTGCTGGAGCGGCGACCACGATCACGTCAACGCCGTGTCGCGCCTGACCTACAACAGCCGCTTCATCAAGAAGATGGCCGAGCGCTGGACGAAGAGCGCCCCAGCCGGCGCCGACACGACGTCGTGGAAGTATTGAAGAATTCAGAATTCAGAATTCAGAATTTAAGAAGTCAGAAACTCAGAACGAGAATTCAAAACCGATTAGCGGGGTGACGCGGTCGCGGACGCCGTGATCGTCGAGCGCGAAGAGAAGATTGGCGTCGAGGACCAGACGGTCGACGACGTTGACCTTGAAGCCGAGCGCGCCGTTCAGCGTGTTGAACGAGCTTTTCGAGAACGCGATGTCGCGGAACACCGACTTGCCGTCGAGCGCGTGGAAATCCTGCTGGTTGAGGCGCTGCGCCGAGATCAGATAACGGCCGACGACGTCGAAGGCGAGCGTCAGGCGGCTGTTGGCGCTGATGTCCGCGCCGGCGGAGTAGTTGACGTGATCGGGGAAGTCGCCCGACTCCCCGGTCGCCGGGTTGCCGGCGAGAATGCTCGAGCCGTTCCACTGATAGCTGGCGTTCACGTGCGGCGACACGCGCTGATAGGTCGTCGAGAAGATGACGAACGGCTGGACGGCGGTCGCGCCCGACCCGAGCAGGTTCATCTGATCGCCGGTCGGCAGACGGAAGTCGATGCCGGCGGCCGTGGCGACGCTGTGGCCCGGATTGACCGACGTCTTCATCCGAACGGTGATGTCGCCGAGGCCGCTCGCGTCGCCGATGGCGGTGAACGTTCGCGTGCCGCCGACGTCGCCGTCGGCCTGCCGGAAGAAATGGGTCAGCGGATTGGTCGTACCGAGCCGCTGAATCGTCGCATTCGAGACGACCTTCAGACTGTTCGAGACAATCGGCACCGCCACCGAGACGTCGAAGCGATCCGTGATGCCGACGGTGACGAACGTCGTAAACTGATTGACCGTCGCCTTGATCGAGTTGACCGTGGTCACGACGTCCTGCCGGCCGCCCAGCAGCTCGGCGTTGTCGTGCGTGAAGACAGCCGGCACCTTGTCGAGGTCGAGGCCTTCGACGGTGTCGAACGCAAAGCGCTGAGTAGCGAAGCCGAACGAGACGCGCCGGGCGCCAATCGTTTCGGCGCGCTCGGCGAGAATCGGTCCCAGACTCTGCGTCGTGCGCTGAAAGACGCCGGTGCTGGGATCGAAGTGGAACGTGAAGCCCGAGGCCAGCGACGGCAGCGGCACGGCGACGAACTGGTTGACGAGCGCCGTCGTGAACTTGCCGAAGTCGGACTGGAAGTAGTTGTTGAAGTGCGCGGAGTGCGACTGCTCGCCCGGCAGCGTCGCTTCGCTGTCGACCTTCAAGCCGCTCGGACCGAAGAGATCGGTGAACAGCGTCGCCAGGTTCTTGACGGGCGACGCCAGGTTGTAGGGCTGCTCCTGCTGTGCCTGCGCGCCGGCGGCCGTGGCCAGCACGCACGTGATCACGATCGCGCGCCGAATCAACGTCCGATCTCTCGAATCACCCAGCCCGAAGCGGTTCGCGTCAACATCATCGTCTGTTGGCTCTCGGCGGTCTGCCGGCGGCCGCCGGCCTGGATGGTATCACGCCGCTGCAGCCGCACCGCCGCGTCCTGCCCGCGTATCTCGATCGCGAGAATCGTGATCGCCACTTCCTGCGACGTGACGGCACGGAATCCATCTTCGACGCGCCGCTGTTCCTCGGCCGACATGTTCGGCTTCACGCTCCTGAACAGCGCGATGTCCTTCGTCTCGATCGCGCGCGCGTAGGTGGCGACGATGCGGCGGATCGCCGGCTCGTCGGACTCCGGCGTTCTGGCCGGCGGCGCGCTGGCCGCGGGCGCGGGCGCCTCACGCCGTTCCGGCGCGGCGACTTCCGGCGGCTTCGGCGCGGGAGCGCTCTGTGGTGGAGGTTCCGGCGTCGAGACGAACGGCGTGGGTGGTGTCACGAGGACGGGCGGCGGCGCGGCCGGCGGCGTCAACGTCGCTGGCGGCGGCACGGCGGCCGGCGCAGGAACCGGTGCGGGAGACGCCGGCGACGGTTGAGCGCGCGGCGATTCGCGCTTCGCAGGTTGTGCCGTCGATGTCGTCGAAGGGGGCGGCGCCGCCGGCAGCGGGCGTGTTTGCGCACCGCGCGCCGGAGGTTCGGGTAGTGGCGCCGGTGCAGGCGTTTGCGCCGGCGTCGATGCCAGTGGCGCTTGCGCCGGTGTCGCCGCCTGTATGGGCGCCGGTGCCGGTGGCGACACCGCACGCTCGGCCGGCGGCTGCGTGCGGCTTCGCGAGAACGACGCGGCGACGATCAACGCGACCGCCAACGCCGCGGCGCCGAGCCCCGCGGCGATCAGCAGCGGACGCTTGCCGTTCGGCGTCGCGGCTGACGAATCGACCGATGCCCGCGGCGCGCTGTCTGCCTTCGGGGCGGCAGGCGCATGCGCGCTCGTCGGCGTCATGGTCGATCCGCTGGCGATGCGGAAGACGCCGGAGCGGCCCGATTCCAGATCGCGCTTGACGCGCTTCAGATCCGCGCGCAGGCCGGCGGCGTTCTGATAGCGCAGCTCGCGATCCTTTTCGAGGCAGTTGTTGACGACCTCCTGCAGACGCAGCGGCAGCTCCGGCGTGAACACGACGGGTGCGACCGGCGCCTGCGTGAGGATCGCGGAGAAGACCATCGCCGACGTCTTGCCCGTGAATGGCTGATGGCCGGTCAGGCATTCGTAGAGAACTACGCCAAGCGAGAAGAGATCCGTGCGCGCGTCGAGCGCTTCGCCCATCACCTGCTCGGGCGACATGTAGCTCACGGTGCCGAGCGTGACGCCTTCGACCGTCTGATCCCGCGTGAAGCCGGCGGTCGTCATCGCTCCGGCCTCGGGCTGGACCAGCTTGGCCAGTCCGAAGTCGAGGATCTTGACGTGGCCGCGCTCTGCGACGAAGAGATTCGCCGGCTTGATGTCGCGGTGGATGATGTTGCGCTCGTGCGCGGAGTCGAGAGCGTCGGCGACCTGGATGCCGAGCTCCACCGCGTCGTGGATCTTGAGAGGTCCCGCCGCCAGCCGATCGCGCAACGTCTGCCCCTTGAGCAGCTCCATCGCGATGAACGGACGGCCTTCATCGTCGCCGATGTCGTAGATCGTGCAGATGTTCGGGTGATTCAGCCCCGACGCGGTGCGCGCTTCGCTGCGCAGCCGATCGACGGCCTGCAGATCCTGGGCGAGATCGTCCGGGACGAATTTCAGCGCGACCGGACGGCCGAGACGATCATCCTCCGCCGCGTAGACGACGCCCATCCCGCCAGCGCCCAGCTGGTCCACGATCCGGTAGTGCGAGACGGTGCGCCCGATCATCGAGATTCTTGCGGAACATATGATCCTACACCGGCTTACGGCTAACAGGTCGAGCGTGGCTAGATAGGATCGAGCTCTCTTATCGGACGGACTTCGATGCTGCCTTTCCGAGCAGGCGGGATCTTCGCGGCGATCTGGATGGCATCGTTGAGGTCGCGGGCCTCGATCAGATAGAAGCCGGCGAGCTGCTCCTTCGTCTCGGCGAAGGGGCCGTCGGTCACCGACACCTTGCCTTGGCGAACCCGCACTGTGGCCGCCGTCTCAATCGGCTGGAGCGCCTGGGCAGCGACGAGGACGCCGCTCTGCCGGAGGCCGTCGCCGCAGGCCATGCACTCCCGATCGGGCACGGCCCGCAGCTTCTGCCCTTCGAGGTAGACCAGACACAGATACTTCATATGGCTCCCAAGGTACGGCCCCATACCGGGTAGTCGTTCGGCGGGCCGGAAATCGACATGGCCAGGCCGGCGCTCAGACCGGGTTCCCGCTGACCTCCGCAATCCGGCGTTCCAGGAACCGGCGCTCGGGCTCCTGCCGGGTGAGCGCGAGGGCGCGTTCGAACGCCTCCCGCGCCTCAGCCATTCGGCCCAGCCGCCGGCAGAGCTCGGCGCGCGCGGCGTGGGCGAGGCGGTAGTCCTTCAGATCCCCACGTTTGAGGATCGCTTCCACAATCGCGAGTCCGGCGGCCGGGCCGTCACGCATCGCCACGGCGACCGCGCGATTGAGCTCGATGACCGGCGAGACGTCGGATTGGAGGAGGATGTCGTACAGGCCGACGACCTCGGCCCAGTCGGTCGCGTCGGCGCTCGGCGCTTCGGCATGAATCGCGGCAATGGCCGCCTGGATGGAATAGGGGCCGAACCGTCCGGACGAAAGGGCTTGCTCGACCAGGCGGGCGCCCTCGGCGATCTGGGCCCTGTCCCACAACGAACGATCCTGTTCGTCGAGCAGAATCAGCTCGCCCGACGGCGACATCCGAGCTGCACGTCGCGACTCGTGGAGGAGCATCAAGGCGAGCAGCCCCCGCGCCTCGGGCTCCGGCAGCAGCTCAACGAGAAGCCGGCCCAACCGAATGGCTTCGCCGGACAGGTCGTGCCGCGTGACCACGGCCCCGGACGAAGCGCTGTAGCCCTCGTTGAACACCAGGTAAATCACCCGCAGGACCGCGTCGAGCCGCTCGGGCAACTCGGTCTGCGTCGGTACCTGATACGGAATCTGCGCGTCGCGAATCTTCGACTTGGCGCGCACGATGCGCTGCGCGAGCGTCGGCGCGGGCATCAGATAGGCGCGTGCGATCTCTTCGGTCGTGAGGCCGCAGACTTCGCGAAGTGTCAGCGCGACCTGGGCGTCAGGCGCCAGCGCCGGGTGACAACATGTGAAGATGAGGCGCAGCCGATCGTCCTCGACCGCCTCTTCGTCCCACAGCGCCGGGTCCTCGACGGCTTTGTCAGCCGCCTCACCGACATCGTCCAGCGCGTCGAAGCGCGAACGGCGGCGCATGGCGTCGATGGCCTTGAATCGTCCCGCGGAAACCAGCCAGGCCCGGGGGTTCGACGGCACGCCCTCCTTTGGCCATTGCTCCAGGGCCGCCCGGAAAGCGTCGTGCAGCGCCTCTTCCGCCGCGTCGAAGTCCCCGAGCAGACGGATGAGCGTCGCCAGGACCCGGCGCGAGTCGGACTCGTAGACGGCGTTGATGGTGTCCCTGATGGGTTTGTTGGGCTCGGCTGGGGCCACGGAACCTCAATCAGACCATAAATCCAGGACGGTCGAAACCGGCGGGGTCCGTTCGACCAACCAGCAGAGGAGATACGATGATGCGAACCAAGAACCTGCTGCTGTGGACCGTTCAGACCGTGTTGGCGCTGCTCTTCCTGTTCGCAGGCGGCATGAAGCTGGTGCTTCCGCTGGAGGCGATGCAACAGGGTCCGATCGTGCTGCCGGGCCTGTTCCTCCGATTCATTGGGGTGTGCGAGGTCCTCGGCGGGCTCGGACTCGTCCTGCCCGGCCTGTTTCGGATTCACCAGGAGCTGACGCCGGTTGCCGCCGCCGGACTGGTCGTCATCATGACCGGTGCGACGGTGCTGACGGCGCAGAGCGGACCGATCGGTCCCGCGCTCTTCCCGCTCTTCATCGGCGTCCTGTGCGCCGTTGTCGCCTACAGCCGGACGCCTGCCGTCACGGCACGAGGCGCGCTGGCGCTGGCTGCGCGGTGAGGTCCCGTCCGATGCTGAATGCCGACTGAGCCTCTCGTCTCCATCGTTTTGCCCGTTTGCGACGGCGAACGGTGGATCGGCGAGACGCTCCAGTCGGCACTCGCCCAGTCCTATCACCCCATCGAAATCATCGTCGTCGATGACGGCTCCCGCGATCGAACGCGCGAGATCGCCGAAGCGGCAGCCGCGCGCGACAGCCGCATCCGCGTCATCGCTCAACAGAATCTCGGTGTGGCCGCCGCGCGCAACCGCGGGATCGAGGTGTCGCGCGGGGAGTTCGTCGCGCCGCTCGACGCCGACGATTTGTGGGATCCAGAAAAAATCGCCCAGCAAGTCCGGCGCATGCACGCCGCGGGCGCGTCGAGCGGCCTCGTCTACTGCTGGTGGGTCGTGATCGATGCCGCCGGCGACGCGCGCGACTCCTCGCCGCGATGGCGCATCGAAGGTTCCGGGGGCCGCGCCGCCGACACCCTGCTGCAGGTCAATTTCACGGGCAACGCCAGCGTGCCGCTGTTCCGCCGCGACGCCATCGAGAAGGCGGGCGGGTACGACGCGACGCTGCGAGCCCGCGACGGTCAAGGCTGCGAGGACTGGGACCTTGCGCTCAAGATTGCCGAGCGATGGTCCGTCGCCGTCGTGCCCGCCGCACTCGTCGCCTATCGCAAGCAGCCGGACACCATGTCCGCCCGCCGCGATCGCATGTGGCGGTCGTTTCAGCTGATGGCGACGGCCGCGGCCGGCCGGCGCGCGATCGCGCCGCACGTGCTGCGGCGCGCATACCAGCAGTTCGCGCTGCATCTCGCCGGATCGGCGTACTGGTCGGGCGCCCACGGAGAAGCGATCGCGTGGGGCCTGCGCGCGCTCCCCTCGACGCTCGCCATCCAGATCGCGCCATATGTCCTGCGGATGCTCGCACGGCAAGCGGTCCCCCCCGTGCGCATCGAAGCAGGTGCACCGTTCGATGCCGCGCATCTTCCCGAGCCGCTGATTCCGTACGATCGCTTCTACGGCAGTACATGACGCGAACACCGGCGCTGGCGCGTGAGTACATCGGGGTCGTCGGCCGTTCGCTCGCGCGCGCGATCACGGGACGGAGCGGGCCGGTCGATCCGTCGGTGTTCGAGCGGGCGCGCGCGGCGCGGTTGTTCTGGCTCATTCACACCTATCGCGATTGGCCGAAGCTCGAGACAAACCTGGCGGCGCTCCGCCATCTTTATCCGGAATCCGCGGCGCTCGTGATCTCAGATGGCGATCCGGATCCGTCGATTCCGCCGCTGTGCGGGCGATATGGCGTGGGCTTCCGGCTGGGCGCGCGTTTGTTCGCCGTCGAGCATGGCGGCGAGATAGTGCAGCGGATGCTGGACGAATTCCTGGCACGCGACGCCGACATCCTCATCAAGATCGATCCGGATACCGCGCTCCGCCGCGGCTTCACACGGATGCCGCCGGCCGGCGCCCGGGCAATCTTCGGCACGATCGGGACGAACGAAACCGGCGATTGCGAGTTCATCCAGGGCGGCTGCATGATCGTCCCGCGGCGGGTGGCGGAGGAAGTGACGGCCAGGCGGCTGCTCGTGTCCGATCGCCTGAAGCCTCCGGCGCTCGAGTGGGCGGCGAGCGCGATCTCGACGACGCGGGCGGCGGCGGGTCTCACGAGCATCGACCAGACATTCGGGTGGGCGTGCCGCGAGCTCGCGATCCCGTGTGTGAATCATCCGGAGGTGTTTTCGCGATACCTGCCGAGCCTCGTGGATCTCGTCACGTCGCTGCGCCTCGCGGTCTATCACCCGCGGTTCGAGCGGCGCGATCTGGCGCGGTCGAATTTCTATTTCGGCGGCATTCGCTCGACGATCAGGCGCGCCTGGCAGCGCGATCAGTCCGCCACGCCTCCGAGTCGTCGATGAGCCCGAGCTCCACGAGCTGACTCGTTCCCTCGAACCGGACCGAGGCGTGTTCGTCGGCGAGCGTCAGCTGTGGATCGCGCCGAAGGTACTCGGCGTAGCGCTGGTACTCCCAGAGATCCTCGCAGCGATCGCCGCGCGCGACTTCCTGCAGCGCGCGCTCGTGGAAGTCCTGGAAGTACTTGAAGTGCAGCAGCGCGCCTGTTTCCGGCGCCACGCGCCTGGACGAGATCCAGTGCGGGAAGTACTCGGTCCGCTCGTCCCACTTCACGAGCGGCGCCTTGGTCAGACACGGCGGGTTGCGGCGGACGCGCTCGCGTACCGCGGGTCGGTCGCGCAGGCCCGGCACACGATGGCCGACGCTCTCCAGGACCGCATCCGCGAGCCGCCGGCCGGCGCCGCGTGTCCGGAACTCCGGGTAGAACACGCGCTCGCGCATCCCCCCGCGGATCAGCACCCACGGGCAACGATTGACGCGCGCCCGGCTGTACGGTCCGCGGTCGAAGAGCGGCGCCGCCGAGATCGGATTGGCGTCAGACGCGTACGTGCACCTCGCAAGCGGTCCGTCCGGATAGAGATCGAGCAGCAGACAGCGCAGCGCTTCGCAGCCGTGGCGATCGAAGTACGCCGTCAGCTGACGCAGCGTCGTGGTTTCACTGCCCGGATAGATCAGCAGCTCGTCGATGTCGGCCGTAACGCACCAGCGGCCGACGCCGAATGTCGAGAGGAGCCGATTGAGCCAGCGCGTGCCGCAGCCGGCGGCGCGGTAACTCTCCGACGTATGGAACACGCGAACGTCCGGCTGCTCGAGCAGGTACTCGCGGCTGCCGTCGGACGAATCGTTGTCGGTGACGAAGAAGGCCTCGACGCCGAGCGCGCGATAGTGCCTCAGGAACGCGGGCAGCCGCAGACGCTCGTTGCGGCACGTGGCGACCGCCACGATCTCGCCGCGCCCGACCGGTTTTCCCCCGGTCAGTTCGACGAGCTCGTGGGAAGTCACGCGTCGATCATAGTGGGATCGACCCGTGGCCTGGTCCGGCACCGCTAACGCGGTGCCCTACCACTAAGCGGTGCCCTACCACGAGGCAATCTACCACGAGGCAATCGGTAGGGCACCGCTTTAGCGGTGCCACCGCTGCGTTCACCCGAAGCTTTGATCGTCGGCCGATGGGCCGTAGATCGACGGCACCGGTGCGTTCTTCAAGCGCAGGTACACCGTCAGCTGGCCGCGATGGTGCGACAGGTGCATGAAGGTGTCGCGAATGACGACGTGCCGCGGGTAGTCGCCGACGACTTGCGGCCCCACCTTCAGCAGCCAGTGCGACGCGAGTTTCTCGTCGGTCAGGCTGGACAGCGCCTGCCGCGCGCCCTTCACGCCTTCGTCGTGCGCCTCGACGAGCTCGCGGCTGGTCCGCAGCGGCTTCTGGTCGACGTTGCCGCCGGCGAGGTTCAGCTCGTCCTGATTGACGATCAGCGAGAACCAGGTCGGCATCCGCGCGACCAACATCGCCAGCCGCCCGAACGGCATCGACTTTTCGTGCGGCTTCCAGTCGTCGTGCCCTTCCGGCACGCGCTCGAGCGTCCGCCGCGTGCGCGCGGCCTCTTCGTCCAGCTGCGCGAGAAACACTTCTTTCAGCGTCATTGACATTGAGCCTCCAGACATTGCCGTACGTAGTGTCCGGCTTTAGCCGGACTTCTCGAGGTCCGCCTGAAGGCGGACACTACGTACACGGAATTCAACGTTGCGCAGCCGGTAGAGCCGCCACTCGCCAGTCGCCGCCCAGTCCTTTCAAGAGCAGGACCGTCGCGCCCATGCGCCGGACGAGGACGTTGACCGCCGCGCGCTGGTTCGCCAGCGCCGCGCTCTGGGCGGTGAGCACCTCGAGGTAGCTCGTGACGCCGCCGCGGTAGCGGTTGGTCGCGAGCGTGAGCGATCGTTCGGACGCGGCCACGGCGCGGTCCTGAATCTCTGATTCTTGTCCAAGCACCCGCAGCGCCGCCAGCTGATCCTCGACCTCGCGGAACGCGTTGAGCAAGGTCTGCTGATAGATCGCCGACGCTTGTTCGAGTCCACCGCGTGCCTGCTCGTTCGCGGCGCGCCGCCGCCCCGCATCGAAGATGTTGATGACTGCCGCCGGCCCCGCGCTCCAGAAGCTGCTCGCGCCGGCGAGCCAGCGGCCGAACGAGCTCGTCTCGAATCCGGCCGCGCCCGACAGCGTGATCACCGGATAGAAGGCCGACTCGGTGACGCCGACCTGCGCCGCCGCCGATGCGATGCGCCGCTCGGCCGACGCGATGTCGGCGCGCCGCTCGAGCAGATCGGACGGCACCGCTGCCGGCACGTCCGGCGGCAGGGCCGCCAGCGGCGCACGCGTCACGGAGAACGCCGCCGCCGGTTCGCCGACGAGCACCGCGATCGCGTGCTCGAGCGCCGCGCGCTGGACGCCCGTGTCGACGGCCTGCGCCCTCGTCTGCTCCAGCTGCGTTTCCGCCTGCGCGACGTCGGCCTGCGACGAAAGGCCGCCGTTGAAGCGGTTCTGCGTCAGCTCCAGCGCCTTTTCGTAGGCGTCGACGGCGCCGTTCAGCAAATCCTGCTCGCGGTCCAGGCCGCGCAGCAGGAAGTAGTCGAGCGCGAGCTCCGCGTGCAGGCTCAGACGCGCCGTCTCGAGATCCGCGGCCGTCGCTTGCGCCGCCGCGCGCGTCGCGTCGACGATGCCGCGGAGGCGGCCCCAGACGTCGGCCTCGTACGAGACGTCACCGGGCAGGATGTAGTCGCCATAGGCATCGTGGAAGGTCGAGATCGCGCGCGTGCCGGACGGCCGGACGGTCGAGATCGACGGCGCCGCAAACACCTGCGGATAGAGGTTGGCGCGGGCGCCGCGCACCAGCGCACGCGCTTGCGCGAACGCCGCCGTGGCCGCCTTGAGCGACTGGTTCGAGACGTCGACGCGCGCTTCGAGCGCGTTCAGCTCGGGATCGCCGAACAGCTCCCACCAGGCGCCGCGCGCCGCGTCGTCACGCGGCTGCGCCGACTTCCAGTTCGAAGCTTCCTTGAAGGCCGGCGGCGTCTGCGGCTGCGGCGGCACGTACGGCGCGCGATGGGCGCAGCCGCCGACGCCGACGATCGCGGCGAGCGCCGCCGCCGGGCGCCAGCTCACCGCTGTCCTCCCGCCGGTGCAGCCTGCGGCGCCGCCACGCGTACGACGTCACCCTCCGCCAGCGAGTCCGGCGGATTCGAGACGACGCGTTCGCCGCCGCTCAGGCCCGAGAGGATTTCCACGGTCTCGCCGAAATCGCGGCCCGCCGTCACTTTCACGAGGCGAATCCGATCGCCGTCGATGACGGTGGCGACCTGCAGGTCGTTGGTCTTGAAGATCAGCGCATCGACCGGCAGCCGCATCGTTTCGGCGGCGCCTGGCAGCTTGATGTGCACTTCCGCGAACGATCCGGGCAGCAGCTCGCCCTTCGGGTTGTCCACGTCCAGCTCGGTGAGCAGCGTGCGCGAGGCGACGTCGATGGCGTTGGCCGTGCGAACGAGCTTGCCGGTAAAGGTGCGGCCCGGATACTCCTTCAGCGTGAGATCCGCGCTCAGACCCGGCTGCGCCGCGCGCGAGTAGACCTCGGGGACATTGATGAACACGCGCAGCCGGTGTACTGCGGCGACGTGAAACAGCTCGCGGGCGTTGCTGCCCGAGTCGATCAGCGCGCCGACGTCGGTGTTGCGCGCCGTCACGACGCCGTCGAAGGGCGATTCGATCCGCTGATAGGCCTTCAGCTGCTCGAGCCGCCGCACGTTCGCTCGCGCCGATTCGACGGCGGCCAGCCGCGCCTCGAGCGTGCCGTTGGCGTTGTCCAGATCCTGCCGCGACACCGAGTCGGTCTTGATCAGATCGCGATAGCGCTCGGCGGTCGTCTGCGCGAGCTTCGAATTCGCTTCGGCGGTCGCGAGGTCGGCGCGCGCCTGGTGCAGCTGCTGGTCCAGCTCGGGGCCCTCGATCTCGGCGAGGAGCTGGCCGGTGCGCACGCGCGTGCCGATGTCGACGTACCACTTCCGCAGGTAGCCATTGGTCCGCGCGTAGATCGAGGCGTCGCTGAAGGCCTGCATCGTGCCGGGCAGGACGATTTCCTGCTGCGGCGCGCTCCGCTCCGGGCGCACGACGGCGACGGTCGGCATGGCCAGCGTCCTGGTCTCCTGCGTCACCACCGCCAGCGCCCGCGTCCTCGTCGTCACGCCCCACGCGGCGGCGCCGAGCGCGGCGGCCACCAGCAGCACGCCGCCCACAACCGGTCCCAGCTTCATGTCGTCTGTGTCCGTTTCCCGTGAAAGATCGCGAAGACCGACGGCACGAAGAACAGCGTGGCGACGGTCGCGAGCGCCAACCCGCCGATGACGGCGCGGCCGAGCGGCGCGTTCTGTTCGCCGCCTTCGCCGAAGCCGAGGGCCATCGGCACCATGCCGATGATCATCGCCAGGGCCGTCATCAGCACCGGGCGGAACCGCGTGAAGCCGGCATCGACCGCGGCCGCGGCGGCGCTGTGCCCGGCGCGCAGCTGTTCCTTCGCGAAGCTGACGACCAGAATGCTGTTCGCGGTGGCGACGCCCATGCACATGATGGCGCCGGTCAGCGACGGCACGTTGATCGTCGTATGTGAGAGGAACAGCATCCAGACGATGCCGGCAATCGCCGCGGGCAGCGCCGAGATGATGATGAACGGATCCAGCCAGGACTGGAAGTTCACGACGATCAGGAGATAGACGAGCACGATCGCCAGCGCCAGGCCGGCGATCAGCCCGACGAACGACGACGTCATCGTCTCCACCTGACCGCGCACGATCAGTTGTGAGCCGCGCGGCAGATCCTTTTCCGCCGCCTTCAGAATCGGCGTCATCTCGCGCGCCACGCCGCCGAGATCGCGGCCCTGCACGGCGCCGAAGATGTCGATGACCGACTGCACGTTGTAGTGCGACGCCACCGCCATGTGCGTCTGCCGCGACACCGTCGCGAGCGCCTGCAGCACCTGCGGCCGCGCCGGCCCCGAGCCCCCGGCAGCAACGACCGGAATGTTGCCGATCTCCTGCAGCGAGTCGAGGCGGTACTGCGGCGTCTGCGTGGCGATGGTGTAGCTCACCCCCGTGTTCGGGTTCAGCCAGAAGGTCGGCGTCACCTGCGCGCTGCCCGACAGCGAAATCAGCAGGTTGTTGGCGACGTCGCGCTGCGTGAACCCCGTCTGCACGGCGCGCGTGCGATCGACGTCCAGGTGCAGCACCGGCTGGTTGAACGCCTGATGGACGCGCAGATCGACCATCCCCGGCACCTGCGCGAGCCGGGTCACCAGCGTCGACGCGAAGCGGCGATTGGCGTCGACGTTGCGGCCCACCACCTGCACGTCAATCGGCGCGGGCAGGCCGAAGTTGAGAATCTGCGTGACGATGTCGGCCGGGATGAACGACACCAGGACGCCGGGAAATTCGCGCGCCAGCTTCAGGCGCAGGTCGTGGATGTATCCGTCCGTCGGACGATGATTCTTCGACAGCGCGACCATGATGTCGGCGTCCGACGAGCCGATCGGCGCCGAGTTCGTATAGGAGAGATTGATGCCGCTGTACGGCAGCCCGATGTTGTCGATGACGCTGACGATCTCCTCTTCCGGAATGACCTCACGAATGGCCCGCTGCACGCGATCGCAGAGCGCGGCCGTCTCCTCGATGCGCGTTCCCGTCGGCGCGCGCAGGTGCAGCTTGAACTGGCCGGAGTCGACGGACGGAAAGAAATCCTCGCCGACCCAGCGGACGAGAATCAGCGACACCGCGCAAGCCGCCAGGAAGACCGTCGCGAAGACGCCCCGATGCCGGACGGTGCCGTCGAGCGTGCGGCGATAGCCGTCGCGCAGGCGCAGGAAGAGGCCGTCGATGGCGTACTGGAGGCGGACCAGCGGGTTGCGGCTGGTCGTCGCCGCGTGGACGTCCCTGTGATCAATGCCGGCGCGCAGCAGGTATTTCGCCATCGTCGGCACGAGCGTCCGCGATAGGACGTAGGACGCGAGCATCGCGAAGACGACCGCTTCGGCCATCGGCACGAACAGGTAGCGCGCCACGCCGGTGAGGAAGAACATCGGCACGAAGACGATGCAGATGCAGATCGTCGAGACGAACGCCGGAATCGCGATCTGGTGCGCGCCCTCGAGAATGGCCGGCTCGAGGTCCATGCCCTTCTCGAGATTGGTGTTGATGTTCTCGATCGCCACCGTCGCATCGTCGACGAGGATGCCGACGGCGAGCGCCAGGCCGCCCAGCGTCATGATGTTGATCGTCTCGCCGAGCGCGCTCAGCACGATGATCGAGCTGAGGACCGACAGCGGAATCGACACCGCGATGATCAGCGTGCTTCGCCAGCTGCCGAGGAAGACGAGAATCATCAGCGCGGTCAGGCAGGCGGCAATCACCGCCTCGCGGACGACGCCCTCGATCGAGGCGCGAACGAACAGCGACTGGTCGGCGAGCGGCTTGACCTCGAGGCTGGGCGGCAGGCCCGGCAGCACGCGCGCGACGGCGGCCTTGACGTTGGCGATGACGTCGAGCGTCGAGGCGTTGCCGACCTTCTGAATCACCATCAGCGCGGCGCGCTGGCCGTCGACCCGCGCGATGTTGGTCTGCGGCGGGTAGCCGTTGCGCACGTGCGCCACGTCGCGGATGTAGATCGGCGTACCGTTGACCTGCTTGATCGGCAGGTCGTTCAGCTCGTTGACCGTCCGCGGGCTCGCGTTCAGATCGACGTCGTACTCAATCGATCCGATCTTCGACGTGCCGGCCGGCAGAATCAGGTTCTGCTGCGTGATCGCGTTGACGACGTCGTTCGGGCCGAGGCCTTTGGCCTGAAGGGCCGTCGGGTCGAGGTCGACCTGCACCTGCGGCTGCTTGCCGCCGTACGGCCAGGGGATCGCCGCGCCGCTCACCGTGGCGAGCTGCGGGCGGATGAAGTTTACGCCGAGGTCGAACAGCTGCTGCTCCGACAGGCCGCGGCCCGACAGCGCCAGCTGGATGATCGGCACGCTCGACGCGTTGTAGGTGAGGATGAACGGCGGCACCGTGCCGACCGGCGCCTGCCGCAGCATCGCCTGCGACACTGCGGTCGTCTGCGCGACCGCGAGATCGATCTTCGCGCCGGGCTGGAGGAAGACCTTGACGACCGAGATCCCGCGCAGGGACTGCGATTCGATGTGCTCGATGTCGTTGACCGCCGTCGTCAGGGATCGCTCGTAGTTGGAGACGATCCGATCGGCCATGTCCTGGGCCGAGAGCCCTCCGTAGTTCCAGAGGACCGCGACCACGGGAATATCGATATTCGGGAAGATGTCGGTGGGCGTCCGCGCGATCGTCAGCGGACCGATGCCGAGAATCAGGAGCGCAAGAACGACGAAGGTGTACGGGCGGTCGAGCGCGACGCGGACAATCCACATGGGGACATAGGAATTATTATCCGCGCCGCGTAAGAACTGTCTAATTCACGGAGAGACACTCGCTGACAAAGATTGGCCCGGCTGAAGCCGGGCCCTACCTATCGTCTCGGGCCGTACCTATCGCCGCTTGTAGCGAAGGCTGACGACGGTTTCCTGATCGACGACGAGCGGCTTGACGAATCGATGAGATGTGCCGGCGCGCGGCACGTCGACGCGGACCGGCAGCACGCCAGCCACACGGCGCTGCAGGTTGGTGACATTGACCGACGGCGCGACGAGGCGGTCGCCCTCGGCGGCTTTCGGGGCGGCATTCGCGCCGACGCGTCCGTTGTACGCACTGTAGGTGTTCAGTCGCGGCGATTCGGCGGCGACGGTGACGGTTTCATCTAAGGCACCGACCGTCAACGTGAAGTCGATCTGCCGCGGCTGTTGATCGAAGAGGAACGACGCCCGCTCTGTGGTGAAGCCCATCAGCTCGGCGGTCGCCACAACGTTTCCCGACGGGATGCCTGAGAGGACGAAAGATCCATCGGCACCTGTTACGACTGAATAGCGCGTCGACGCCACCTCCAGCACGACCGTGACGCCAGGCAAGACAGAGCCGTTGGAGTCAACGGCGCGGCCGCGAATCTGTCCCGTCACCACGCCGCTCGCCGGGGTCGAGATGCGTGAGTTCCACGCGACCCCGCCGGCGACACCGCCAGCGATGCCGCTCACGATGCCGTAGCGCTCGCCGTCGATGACGTTGCCGTCGATCGCGCGGACTGAATAGATCTCCGGCACGAAGACTTCCCAGTTCACGACGCCGATTGGGATGTCCATCCTCGGCAGCGTCATCTCGCGGTCGCCTTTGCGCTCGAAGCGCGTGCCGGCGTGCAAATAGACGAACGAAACCGGATACGGGCCGGTCGGCCGGAAGCCGGGACGCAGCAGCGGCACGCGCGTGCCGTCGGGTGCGAGCACCGGCTTCGCCGGCTCGCCCGCGACTTCCACCGACACCATCGTCGCGCCGGGCGGCAGCATCACCTTCAGGTAGGGCTGCGCGCGGTTCTGCACGATCAATTGCACTTCGGTGAGCGTGCGGCCTTCGCCGGTGACGAGCGTCGTGGCGGTGGCGCGATCGGCGACCGCGGCGAGCACCGCCGCGTCGGCGAAGCGCGTCACGTTCATCGCCAGGCCAATCGACGCGCCGCTCGTCCGCTGATACCGGAAGCCCGCCAGCATCGGCGCTCTCGAGAGCGACTGGAGCGCGCCGTTCAGCTCGCGCACGTCGAGGCGGTGCATCCCGTTCCGCTCCGTGGTCGAGAGCTCGAGCGTGCCGATTCCCTCGACGGCAATCTCGCCGCGCTCGCGCTGCACGTTCGGCAGCGAGATCACTTCGGTTTCGAGCTCGAAGGAACCGCCGGCGTGGGCGCGCTCCAGGCTGACGAGGAACTGATGCCGGCGCAGCGCCGGATCGACGGCGAGGACGATGCGATCGTCGTGCTGCTCGGTCGATTCGATCGACGCGCCGGACGCGGCCGTCAGCTCGTAGCCGGCCGGCAGACGCAGCTCGAACGATCGCGGCTCCCCCTGCACGACGGTAACGTCGACGAGCGACACCATGCGCACGTCCGAATCGCCGATCGTGATGAGCGTCATGACGTCGGCCAGCGCACGGACGTCGCGCGCGGCGGCGATGGGCGCGCTGTCGCGCATCGACCACCAGACTTCGGTTGCCGTCGCCGACTTCAGCGTGACGTCGACGAGCGTCCGGCCGTTGGCGGTCGTGCGCCGGGTGATCAGGCCCGCCGAGAGATGGACGTCGGCTTGATCACCGGGCAGGTCGAGCGTGGCGTGCGCGGTGCCGGCCAGCGGCACGGGCAGCGTGAACGACGCACGTCCCGGTGCGAACGTCAGCGGCGCGCCCCATTCCAGGGTGAGCGCGAACGGGCCGGGACCTGGGAGGAGCGCCGAGTGCACGTTGCCGTCGGCCGACAGCGGCAGCGGCCGGCCCGAGGCGCTGCCGTCGATGAGCGTGGCGCCCTGGATCAGATTCACGCGATTGACGCCGGCCCTCAGGACGTTGCCGCTCAAGTTGAACGTGCCGCGCACGGCCTCGCGCTCGACGCGAATCCTGAGCTCGGCGCTCGCCAGCACGGCGCCGACCGGTGCGACGAGCGGCGCCTGCGGCGGCCGGCTGGAGAGGTCGAGCAGGCGGTTGTATTCGGTCAGCGAGAGCGTCACCGTTCGCGCGTCGGAGCGCGCCGGCTCGACCCGCGCCGGCGGCTGCGCGAAGGCGGTGCGCGTGGCGATCGATGCGGCCAGCATCGTGACGGCGCCGAGGGTCCTGTGCATCTTGTGGGGAGTCATGGTCGATGCCTCTCAGTACCTGTTAGTGATTGACGCGGCGGACGACGAGCTCGACCGATGGCGCCTGCGTTTCCGCGGTCAGCTCGGACGCCAGGAACACCGATGGTCCGAACGTCGGGAACGCCACGTTGACTGGGAGTGAGCCGATGACCGTGCGGCCGGCCCCTTCGTTGCGATAGCGATCGACGAGCGCTTGAAGTCCGGCTGTCGCCTTGGCGTCTCTCGGTGCTGGCTGCGGGGCCGCAGCGGGCGGCGGTGGCGCCGGATTTCTGAGCGCTTCGGCGGACGGCCCGGGATCGCTGTCGACACGGAAGCTGCCAGGCTGTGGATCGACGCGGTAGCGCGGCGAGTAGTGCAGCTCCACGCCTGTCCGCGAGACCGGCAGATCGAGCGCGGGAAGATCGACGCGGGCGTGCGCCTTGTCCTTCCAGGTCTCCACGCGCTGCAGATAGAGCATCTGCACGACGAAGGTGGGCGCTTCCTCGCCGGCGCGCCCCTTCTCGAGCGGCAGGAGCACCGCCGATCCCTCAGCCACGCCAGGCCGGACCGGCCGCGCCGCCACGCGCGCGCTCCACAGCGTCGAATTCGGCGGCAGCGTAACTTTCAGAAAGCTGCGCTGGTTGTTGCGAATGGCGTAGCGCGCCTCGACCAGCAGATTGCCGTCTTCCGCAGCGAGCGCGCGGTAGCGCGCTTCCTCCACGTTGGCGACCATCACGGCCTGCGGCGTGTAGCGCACGACGGCCACGCTCAGCGATCGGGCGTCGACGCCCGCCAGCGGCCGATGACGGAAGGCAATCATCGACGGCGAATCGCGCCCCGCCACGAGCTCGCCGAGCTCCGAGGGATCGGCCGGCTCGAGATTGCGCACCTGCCGGCCGCCGATCTCGCCGGCGCCGACGACGTCGACCGCCACGCCGCCGGTTTCGCGTTCAGCCGCCGGGAGCCGCACGAGAGGCACAGTGATGGTGCCTTCGCGCGCGGCACGCGCGTCGGCCTGCACCACGAACGACGTTTCGGTCGCGACCGGCTCGAGGAATTTCACCCGCAGCGCGCCGCCGCCGGTCGTCCAGTCGGCGACGGTCGCGCCGTTGACGAGATTGACGACGAGCTCCGGCGGCAGCGCGAGCGTGACTTCCCTCGCCATGCCTTGTACGACTTCGACGCGGACGTCCGTCGAGACCTGCGCGGCGTCTTCGCCGAGGCCGACGAGCTCGGTGATGCGCGCCCGCAGCCGCAGCGGCAGCTCGGCGCGCCGGTCGTCCACCTTCCGCTTCCACGTCATCGTCAGCACCTGATTCGGCCGGCCGAACGCCGTCCAGCGGCTCTCTGTGGCGGCTTCGACGTGATCGGCGAGGAAGCCGCCGGCCAGCGAGAGATCGACGCCGCTTTTCGGCAGGGCGATGCGTGCGCGTGAGATCGGCGCGGGTGACGAGGGCAGCGTGATCGATTCGGAGCCGGCGGCGGCGGTCAGCGGCAGGGCGATGTCGAGCGAGAGGACCGAGCGGCCGGCACGCGACAGCAGGACGTTTTTCGTGGCGGCGGCGGCGCCCGCGGGAAGATCGACGAGCGGCACCGGCTGTCCGTCGAGCGTCGCCTCGCGCACCATCAGCCCCGCGGGAATGGCGAGATGCGTCCAGCCTTCGCGCAGGACGTCTATCGTCAGCAGCGCGCGGCCGACCACCGAGTCGGCGTCGACGCGAAGATCGTAATCGACCCGGGTGAGCGTGGCCTCGAGCGGCGGTGAGGTCGGCTGCGGCGGCGACGGATTCGCGCGGTCGCGCAGCTGACGATATTCGTCGACGGGGAGAATCACCCAGCCTTCAGGTGGCGCAGTCGTCTGCGCTGAGACGATTGACGCACCGCAGCACATCGACACCACGATCCACACCATGAGGCGTTTCATGGAGACCTCCCGCCTTCGCGCCGCGCGCTTCGGCGTGGCAGGCAGACACGCTGGCGATCGGTTAGACGCCAACATCGCGCGCGTGGCTTAGGCGCGCGTCATTGCAAAGGACTCACCGTGCGAGAGGAGTGGAAAGCCGAAGAAAAGCAGCGATTACAGTTTGAGGATGGTGCGCGGGATCCACGACCGTGGAGGGCCTCCAAGATCATGAACAGCCTGCCTCGCCGAAGCGCGAAGCGCGAAGGCGGGTTCTATGCGCGGCCGGCGAACTCGCGCGTCTCGGTGTGGACTTTGACGCGCTCGCCTTCCTTGACAAAAAGTGGCACGCGGATCTCGAGGCCGGTCTCGAGCGTGGCGAGCTTCGTCACGCCGCCGCTCGCCGTATCGCCGCGGACACCGGGCTCGGTGGAGGCGACGGTGAGCTCGACGTGCGGCGGCAGCTGCAGGCCGATCGGGTTGCCGTTGTAACGCTGCACCTGGACCATCACGTTGTCGACGAGCAGCAGGCGATCGTCGCCGAGCGTCTCCGCGCGCAACGTGAGCGTCTCGAACGATTCCTGGTCCATGAAGTGGTAGCCCTCGGCGTCGGCGTAGAGGAACGACGCGTCGACCTGCGTGAGGTCGGGCTCCTTGAACTTCTCGCCGGCCTTGAAGGTCTTGTCGAAGACGGCGCGCGTCAGGAGGTTCCGCATCTTGATCCGCACGAGCGTCTGGCCGCCGCGCGCGGTCGGCCGCGAGATCTCGACGTCGAGACAGTGGTACGGCGTGTCGTCGATCTCGAAGTACATCTTCCGCTTGACGTCGATCGCCTCGATGAGGGATGCCATGTGTCGGTGTCGTCAGCGAGCCAGCGCGGGAAACGGTCCGAAGAAGCCGACGATTCTGGTGAGGCGTCCGGCGCTGTCGAGCGCGCCGAAGTCCATGCCTTCGGTGAGCACCGAGCCATCGGGTTTCAGGAGGCGCCACGAGAATCGCAGCTGATTGTGATGCACGTCGGTGCGGCTGGTCGCCTCGATGCGATGTCCGGGCAGACTCTTGAGGAAGCCGGAAATGTGCTGCACGAGCGCCTCGCGCCCTTCGACGTGCGCCGTCGGGTCGATATAGACGCCGTCGGTCGCCCACGCCTTCTCGAGCAGCTCGCGCCGCTTCGCCACGTCGGGCTCACCCCAGGCCGCGGCGTAGGCGGCGATGGTATCGTCGATCTTCGCCTGAGTCTCTTTGTCCATACGCGGCTGTTGCGCTCCAAGAGGCATTCCGCATCCGATCGCGAGAGCGACGGCGAGGATCAGCTTCATCGGGATGACTATACAATGCCGACGCGGACACGGGCGACAAGGGCGACGAGGGCGACGAGGGCGACGAGGGCGACAAGGACACAAAGGGTACAAAGGACACAAAGGAAATGCGCGTGAGGGCCTCGGCCTTTGTGTCCTTTGTGTCGGTGTCCTTTATATCCTTTGTGTCCTTGACGGCCTGCCAGTCATCAGCCTCGGCCAGCCACCTCTTCGAACGCAGCCGGGTGTCCATGGGTTCATCGCTGCGGCTGAGCGCGTGGATGGCCGACGATGCCGGTGCGTCCTCCGCATTCGACGAGGTCTTCGGCGAGTTCGATCGGCTCGAGGCGCTGATGAGCGTCTGGCGTGAGGGCAGCGACATCCGGCGCCTCAACGAGGCGGCCGGCGCCCATGCCGTTCGCGTGTCGTCCGATACGATCGCCGTGCTCCAGGCCGCGCGGCAGGTGAGCGAGTGGACCGGCGGCAAGTTCGACGTCACCTTCGGCGTCCTGTCCGATCTCTGGCGGTTCGATCACGATCGGGACAATCGCATCCCTGATCTCGCGGAAGTCCGCCGCCGGCTGCCGCTCATCGACTATCGGGCGCTCCACGTGGACGAGGCCGCCGGCACGGCATTTCTCGTCCGCGCCGGGATGCGCGCCAATCTCGGCGGCGTCGGCAAAGGCTACGCGATCGACCGCGCGGTCGAGATCCTGCGACGCCGGGGCCTGCGCGATTTCATGATCCAGGCCGGCGGCGACCTGTACGTCGCCGGCACGAAGGACGGACGCGCCTGGCGGCTCGGCATTCAAGACCCGCGCGGTGCCGCCGATCGCGTCTTTGCGACAATCGATCTGTCCGACCGCACGTTCAGCACGTCGGGAGACTACGAGCGCGCGTTCGTCAAGGATGGCCGCCGCTACCACCACATCATCGATCCGTCGACCGGCGAGCCGGCCGCCGGATGCCGCAGCGTGACGATTGTCACCGACAGCGCGCTCCTCGCCGACGGCCTTTCGACCGGCGTATTCCTGCTGGGACCGGAAGCGGGCATGGCACTCCTCGCGCGGCTGCCGCGCGTCGACGCCGTCATCGTGACGGCGAAGAACGACGTGCTCATTACACCGGGATTGAAGGGGCGGCTGGAGGTGCTGGCGCAGCCGACGGATTCGCCGTAGGACGGGAGCGGCGGATCTGGATCAGCCAGTGCGGGCACTTCTGCTGGTCCATGTAGAGCCGCTCGCAATCGTCGCAGCGCACGCACTCGCTTTCGACGATTTTCGGCCCGCGGATCGCGCCCCACTCGCAGGTCTTCTCGCAAATCTTGCAGGTCCTGCACTCCGACCATCGCTTGATCTTGAACACGGTCACGTTCGAGATCAGCCCGAGCATCGCGCCGACCGGGCAGAGAAAGCGGCAGTACAGATTCCGCACGAAGACCGTCGCGAGGAGCAGCACCGCCAGGCCGATCCACATCGGCGTCGTGGCGAACAGGCCGAACATCCAGAACGGCTCGACGTAGCGGTAGACGAGCAGGTCGCGCGTCGCGATGAAGTAGACGACGACGAAGGCCAGCAGGCCGTACTTGATCCAGGCCGCGCGCCGCTCGATGGCCGGCGGCGGCTCGATGCGCAGCCGCTTCGGCACGACGGCGTCGAGCAACTGCGTCAGCGCGCCGAACGCGCAGATGCGGCCGCAGTAGACGCGCCCCCACAGGACCGTGGAGGCCAGCACGAACACGCCGAAGACGTAGTAGCCGATGTTGTATTTCACGACCGGCAGGCTGCGGTCGATGACGCCGAAGATGTCGACCACCGAGATGAGATGGCTCTTCGAGAATCCCATGTAGGCGACCGCGAAGACGAGCGTGGCGTACTTGCCCCTGACGCTCTTCGTGAAAAAGCTGACAAGCGCCGCGGCGGCGAAGACGGCGAGGAGGACAAGGTCCACCGCCTGCGGGGCCAGGATGTCCCGCCAGGTCTCGATCGCCGGCTCCATCTACTTGGTGACCTCGGGCGGCAGGAGCTTGCTGGCCGCGAGCCGCGATCCGTCGCGAACCGCGCGCGTGGCGCTCGAGATGCTGATCGTGGCGCGCGAGACGGCGTCGACGTCGCGGCCCACGACGAACGGGTCGCGGATCGTCTTGCCCTTGAATTGCGCGGCGAACTTGGGAGGCTCGACCGAAAAGTAACCGTAAGGCTCCGAGTGGTAGTCGACGATCGCCCCGGCGATGGTGCCCTTCAGATCGAGGCCCACCAGGATGTGAATGGGTCCGTGATACCCATGCTCCTGAGGGACCATGTCGGTCGTCCAGAAGGCATAGCCGATCGGTGCGGCCGAAGGATTGGCCTTGGGGTCGACGCCATAGACCTTGAAGTGCAGGGGCTCCCCGCCGAGCGGCGAGAACGCGGCGGCTCCGGGGAACAGCTGCTTCAGCTCGGCTTCGGGCTTGGGGTTGGTAATGATGCGCTGCGCGAGCAAAACAGCCGCGCCACCGCTGCACACAATCGCGACGATCGTGACAAGACGCTGCAACACGCGGCCAGGATTATGTCATGGTCGCGGTATCATGTTCCGTTTGCGATGACTCATGTCGATTGACCTCGAACGTGCACTCCAGGGTTACGCCGAACTCATCGTACACGTCGCGCTGAACCTCCGCCGCGGTCAGCGGCTCATCATCCTCGGACCCCTCGCGTATGGCGGTGTCTCCTTCGAGGCCGCGCCGCTCGTCCGTCAGGTCACCGAGAGCGCCTACCGCGCCGGCGCCAGCTACGTCGAGGCGATCTGGGGCGACGAAATGATGGCGCTGCGCCGGTTCGCGAACGCGCCGCGCGAGTCGTTCGACTCGTTCTCGCGCTGGCTGCCCGAGGCCCTCGTCCAGCACGTCGAGGCGGGCGACGCGACGCTGTCGGTCTACGCGAACGATCCCGACCTGCTGGCCGGCCAGCCGATCGATCTGGTCACGGCGATGCAGCGCGTCTCGTCGCGCAGCCTGCAGCCGTTCCGCGAGCTCGTCTCCCGGAACCAGACGAATTGGGCGGTTGTCGCGGCCGCCAGCGCGAAGTGGGCGGCCAAGGTCTTTCCGAGCCTGCCGCCCGAGCGTCAGCTCTCCGAGCTGTGGATGACGATCGGGCGGCTCTGCCGTCTCGACGCGCCCGATCCCGTCGCCGAATGGCAGCAGCACATCGCGGCGCTGTCGGCGCGGGCGGAGTACTTGAACAGCCGCCAGTATGAGGCGCTTCGCTACACCGGACCCGGCACGTCGCTGACCATCGGACTACCGAAGGGCCACCTCTGGATCAGCGCGCGCAGCGAGAGCCGCAACGGCATCTCCTTTACCGCCAACATCCCGACCGAGGAAGTCTTCACGCTGCCGCACAAGGATCGCGTGGACGGCGTCGTCCGATCGACCAAGCCGCTCAGTTACGGCGGCACGCTGATCGAGAACTTCTCGCTGCGCTTCGCCGAAGGCCGCGTCGTCGAAGTGAAGGCGGATCGCGGCGAAGCCGTGCTGCGTCAGCTGATCGAGACCGATCCGGGATCGGCGCGCCTCGGCGAGGTCGCGCTCGTGCCGCACGGCTCGCCGGTCGCGCAATCGGGGCTGCTGTTCTACAACACGCTGTTCGA